>Ga0180434_10001007_pt1 | contig 41380 bp, 53 predicted proteins | sample SS_ome_7_FD_132453 | JGI IMG/M metagenome (GOLD analysis project Ga0180434, IMG submission 132453) | Hypersaline lake sediment archaeal communities from the Salton Sea, California, USA - SS_1_D_2 metaG | ecosystem: Environmental > Aquatic > Non-marine Saline and Alkaline > Hypersaline >... | reverse complement strand
GTTACCCTTAGCGCGGAGTTTTAGCGTTTTTGGGGTTTTTTGAGGGTTTCACAGTAGAAAAATTGGGGAGAGACGATAATAAATCATACCGAAAAAGTGGCTTGTAACATGATGATTAAATAATGTTTTTTGGATGGCCATTGAGGACCTGGCGGGCCGGTGGGTTTAGAAAAATCGTATGTGAAAAGGTGATTATGGTGGACGGCGATTTGACATTGTTTGATATGGGGGAATACCAGGAACCAGGAAAGGTGAGAAAGCAGCCGGAAACGGAGGCCGAGAAACGTTTACGGGAGCTGGACGAACTGGAGCAGCTAGACTACGAGAATATGAAACGGCAAATCACCAAGGAAAGGAAACCATTGACGGCCGCCCAGGAAAAGCGGTTAAAACGGTACCGGCGCCAGTATGAGGCCATGACTACTTTACCGGAGCATTTTGTAACGAGTAAAGAGGCGGTGGGTAAGCATTTCGGGAAAACCCGACGATCCATACAGAACTGGGCCAAGCGCGGCATGCCGGAGGATCCGCGAGGGTATGACCTGGTAGCTATAGGGAAATGGGCCTACAGGGAGGGTCTAATAGTGGACCGGGGATTAATACCGGGGGATCCCGGCGGAAGCCTCCAGGATACCGGCGGTGGCGATAAGGACGGGGATGGCAGCCTGGCGGATCTACGGACCAGAAATTTGGCTTTGGATATCGAAAAGAAGGAACGGGAAAAGGCCATAGCCGAGGGCCGGTTACTGGATCGGGAAAAAGAGGAAACTAGGAAAAGGGCGCAGATCGAGGAAATGAAAAAAGTACTTTATTCAATACCGCCCACAGTGGCGCCACAGGTGGCCATGGTGGAACCGAGAGAGGCGGAGGTAATTTTAACCGAGGCGATAGAGGAGGCGTTAGAGTTTTTCGCCAGGGGTTATTGATGGCGGATAAAAAATATAAATACATAACCCATATTATACGAGGTAAAACGCCCTGGGAGGCGTACCAGGCGGCGGCATGGAAACCCAGGGGGCGTATGAAGGTTTCCGAGTGGACGGCCAACAACCGGGTCCTGGACGCCAAAAACTCGGCGGAGCCAGGGCGGTGGAAAAACAGCCGTACGCCGTACATGATCGAGGTCATGGATACTTTCGGGAATAAACGTATAGAGGAGATCACTTTTATGGGATCCACCCAGGTATCCAAAACAGAAACCATGTTCAACATGATGGGCTATACGGTGGACCAGGACCCAGGCCCATTGATGTATGTCAAGGCGAGGGAGGATGATACATTCAGCGACGCCCATAACCGGTTACGGCCCATGTTTACGGAAAGCGAAGTTTTGATAGATCATGTACCGGGCCAAGCGCCGGAAAAGTTAACCCAAAAAGAATTTCGATTGATACCCTGTACTTTTTATTTTGCCGGGAGTAATTCGCCGGCGGCCCTGGCTTCAAAACCGGTGCGCTATTTGTTTTTAGATGAAACCGACAAGTACCCGCGGTTTAGCGGCCGGGAGGCCTCGCCTATCAAGCTGGCCCGCCACCGGACCAGAACGTACTGGAACCGGAAAATAGTAAAAATTAGTACGCCGACGACAAAGGAAGGATATATACACCAGGAATATTTAAAGAGCGATCAGCGGCGCTATTACGTACCCTGCCCGCATTGTGGCCATTATCAGATATTACTTTTTCACAATATCAAAATACCGAAGGATGAACGGGAGCCGGGCCGGATCCGCGAATTACGGATAGCCTGGTACGAGTGCGAGAAGTGTAAAAAGAAAATCCGAGATCACCATAAACACGGTATGTTAAACCGGGGAAAATGGGTAGGCGACGGCCAAAAGATAAACACCCTGGGCGAGCTTGTGGGCGAGCGGAAAACCGGGAAACATGCCGGGTTTTGGGTAAACGCCCTGTATAGTCCATGGTTAACCTTTTCTGAAATCATAGCGGAGTTTTTAGAGGCAAAAGACGACGACGCCGACCTGATGGACTTTAAAAATAGCTGGTTAGCCGAGATATGGGAGGAAAAGGCCGAATACAAGGAAAGCGACCAGGTATTAGCCAATACGGCCGATTATACGCCCGGCGAGGTACCGGAGGGCGCCGTAGTTTTAACGGCCGGTATCGACGTACAAAAGTATTATGTCTATTACGTTATACGGGCCTGGGGCGCCAACCTCCGGAGCTGGTTAATAGACGAGGGGGAGCTGGATAGCGAGCCGGAGGACGGCCTGGACGCGGTAAAGGAAAACATAATGGGTAAGCAGTTTAACCAGGGCGAAAACGGTAACGGTAGAAAGCTGGGGATAGCATTAGCCAACATAGACAGCGGTTACCGTACGAGCGAGGTATACGGATTTGTGAGCCTATACCCGCGTACGCGGGCCGTTAAAGGGGCCTCCAGAAAACCGATACGGCCCTATGTATCAAATATCATCGACGTACACCCGGTTACCGGCCAGCGGCTAAAAAGGGGCGTACGGGTATGGACGTTGGATACCGAGTTTTTCAAGGATTTCATATTCCGGCGTATGGGCCTGGACCCGGACCATGAGCGGGGATGGCATGTACACGGCGATATAACCCTGGACTACGCAGACCAAATAACGAGCGAGCATAAAATAACGGTACGCCGGGGCCGGAGCGAGTGGGAGGAATGGCAACCAAAAACCAAGGGTGCAAAAAATCATTTATGGGATTGCGAGGTATACGCAGCGGCCGCCGCCCATATGCTCAAACATAATATTAACGTGCTGGTGAAACAGTTGGAATCCCAGCCGCCGGGCGCCCGCCCGGATCCCGGCCAGGCCGGGCAAAATGAAAACTGGGTAACGCGGAGGGTACAGGCCTCCGGCGGCGGTAGTTGGATCAATAGGGGGAATTAATGGGCAAACAAAAATCATTATTCATGGACGGGGGGGCGCTGTTTTCAAAGTGTAGGCGGTACCGGTATGTACTCCGGAGGACCTGGAGCGGTAACCCGGAGTACTGTATGTTTATCGGTTTAAATCCGAGTACGGCGGACGCCGAGATGGACGATAACACCATACGGCGCTGTATCCGCTACGCCCAGGCCTGGGGCTACAGCGGTATGTTTATGGTGAACCTATTCGCCTATCGGGCCACGGATCCGGCCGATATGATGGCGGCCGAGGATCCCGTAGGGCCGGAAAACGACTACCATATTAAGAGGATGGCCGCGAAATCTAAAGAAATCATAGCGGCTTGGGGAAACCATGGCGCCTACCTGGACCGGGACCAGGCTATTCTTAACATGGGTTTTGACCTCCGGGTACTGGGGTTAACCGGCCAGGACCAGCCGGTACACCCGCTATACCAGCCAAAGGACGCATTACCGGTGCATTTCGATTACCGGGATTATAAAAAGGGTTAGTTAAATTGAGTTAAAGTAAAGTCACTGTGACATTAATTTATCTTAATAAGTCAAAGGAAAGGGAGGTAAAGCGGTTATGAGCGAGGAGTATAGGGAATTGAAGGTAACGGAGATAGAGGCCAGCCCGTTAAATCCCCGTAAGGAATTCGACGGGGAGGGCTACGAGGAGTTTAAACAATCGGTAAAGGAAAAAGGGATAGTACAGCCCGTACTCGTACGGCCGAAACCAAAAGGCAAGGGTTACGAACTGGTGGCCGGGGAACGGCGGCATAGGGCGGTATGTGACCTGGCCGAGGGGAACGGCGACGTAAAGGCGGCCACCATACCGGCCATCATACGCGATTTAGACGACGACGCGGCGCTAGAAATCATGTTGATAGAAAACCTACAGCGTAAGAATTTAACGCCGCTAGAGGAAGCCGAGGGCTTTAAATCGTACATTGATAAGAAGGGCAAGGGAGGTCTCCGGGCGCTATCGGAAAAGACCGGCGTAGACCAGCGATACATACGTCGGCGTATTGCTATCCTGGAATTACCCAAAACGATCTTGAAACAATGGGATAAGGGCAACCTCCGCCACGGCCACCTAAAGGAACTGCTAAAGGTCCCCGACAAGAAAGAGCGTAACGAACTGGCCAAGTGGGCGGCCGATTTCAAGGGCGCCCTACCCGTACGCGAGTTGGCCGAGCATGTACAGGAAAACGCCATAGACCTGGCCGGGGCCTTATTCGATGTAGAAAAAGTATGTGTTAACAGCGGGTGTAATCATAGATCCGATTACCAAATTGAAACCATGGGCCTAAAGGGTACGCCATCTAACCATTGCTTGCATAAGAAGTGTTTTAAGCAGAAACAAAATAACTGGTTACTGAGTAATTGGAAATCGACGCCCTACCGCAAAGGCCACAAGACAAACGGTTTTCGGTTTAACGAGGATGTAGAATACTTTCAGTGGGAACGCATAGACCGGCGGCATAAGGCCTGTAAGGATTGCAAGGATTTTGTAACCCTGTTAGGGCTGGATGGGGACGTAAGATACGGCAAGGTGTGTATTGGGGATGAAGAATGCTATAACAAGTACTATAAATGGGGAGAGCCGAAAGAGGATAAAAAGAAAAAGGAGGCCGGGGAAAAGAAAACGGAAAACCGGGCGCCGGGGGAGCCTCGCGTATCCTGGCATGGGGAGCATTTCCGGGAGGCCTTTTATCAGGAAATACTACCCGGCCGCCTCCAGGATGTACCGGCAGACGACGTAAAGGCGGCCCGTATGGCTTTGTTCAGCCTGGTTATCTCAAATCATGATGTACTAGACTGGTTTTCAGAGTGGGGTGAAAATGAGGATATATTACATGAGGAAACGCCGTATTATAGCCGGTATTTGGAATATACAGAGGCATGGGAAAAAATACTCTACATGGACCGGACCACGACCCTGGAGGCATTAAAACAGGCCTCGGCCAGGGTAGTAATGCAGGGCCAGACCGGGGAGGCCTCCAGGAGCGCGATAGCGGCCCATATCGGCGTATCGCTAGAAAAGGACTGGCGAATAACGGCCGAGTATTTGGAAAAGAAAACCAAGGCGAAAATAATCGAAATAGGCGAGCAGTTTAAAATATTTCGGGATGAAAAGGTAAAGGAATATTGCGCCAGTGAGCTGTTAAAGGAACCGGGGAAATACAAAAACTTTAAAAAGCCGGAGCTGGTAAAGGTGTTTTTGGAGAGCGGCGTGAATTTAGCCGGCGTAGTGCCGGTGGAGATCCTGAACGTGAAACGGCCGGCGGGGCCGGAGCTTGTTAACGTACTGGCCGGGGAAGATTTCGACGGGCCGGACCTGGCCAGCCTGGGGGATCCGGGCGAGGCGGCGGAGGCCTCTATAGAGGCGTAAAGAGCGTATGGCCTGGTTAGAGCGGAAAGAGGGCTGGATATCGCGGGGAGAGAAAACGCGGCGTATGGTAGGCGAGCGGGTGTATAGTGTGGCGCAGGTAGCCGAAATGCTGGCCGTATCCCGTAATACCATTTACAAGTACCTGGATAACGCAATAATCCCGCCGGATGCCTGGTTTAGGCTACCCAGCGGCTATATCCGGATCCGCGAGGCGGCGGTAATGAGAATAAAATCCGGCCGAATTTAACATAAACAAACAATATTAAAGTTAGAAGTGTACCAAACCGTACCAAACCGTACCAAACCGTACAAAACTGAAATGTAGTTGATTGACTTTTTTTCTGGCGGCTGGGGATAATTGCCCGTATCCTCGTAACCGCGATTTATTATTAACCCTCTAACCATTTTTAACTACTATTTCATTCTCACAATTTTAACCCAGCCCAGGGGACCTGGGCGGGCCGGTACGGGGATACTCGTACCGGCCTTTTCTTTTTTGGGAGCGAGCTACCTATATGGCGTATGACTCACGAGCAACACTGGTAACGAGGTTAACCACTGTGCGGGCCGCCTTGGATAAGGCGCGGAACGCTATACGGTATACGACAGGCGGCGGTATGAGCCTCCAGCGGGATATCGACGCCCTAATAAAAGAGGAAAAATGGGTACTGGATCAGATAGCGAAAATAGACGCCGCCACTTACGGCGGCATATGGAATAAGGCGCAATTCAAGAGGCCTGTATGATGAATGATGAGAGAGCCTTAATGCGAGCGGGGCGCCGCCCGGCGCCGTCCTGGTGGCCGAGACCTACGCGATTTGAAAAATTCATGGTGAAAATAGCGCCTAAATATGCCGTAACACGATACCGGGCTAGGGCCGCCCTGGAGCTGGCCCGGTACCGGGGCGCCGATCAGACCCGGCTACGGGCCGACTGGATTATATCACAGGACCGGGCGACGCCGGGTAGCTGGGAATTAAATACCCTCCGGAAGCGATCACGGGACCTGAACCGGAATGATGCAGTAGCCAGCGGCGCTACCGAAACCATGGCCATGAATATTATCGGCCAGGGCCTCCGCCCACAGGCGAGGATACGGGCGGAGTACCTGGGTATTTCCCAGGAGCGGGCCGCTGAGATACAGCGCCAGGCCGAAACGGTATGGGATAGCTGGACGCCGAACGCCGACGCTGCTAACCGGTTGGATTTTTCGGAAATTCAATTTGTGGCATTACGCAAGATCATAGAGGACGGCGAGACGATAGCCATACCTGTCATGGCTACCGAAAAGTGGCGGCCTATCAAGCGGGCAATCGAATTAATCGAAAGTGACAGGCTGGGAAGTATGAAGGGAAAGGACTTTACGGCAAACGATACAGGCATAGAGGTGGGCGATAGGGGTCAGCCCGTAAAATATCATATTACCCGCAAGGATCCGGCAAAACCCGGCGTATTGGATGAAACGGTTATAAATGCAAGGGACAGCCGGGGCCGCCTTAAAATTCTACACGTTTTCCCGACGAAAAGGCCGGGACAGTTACGCGGGATCCCTTATTTTGCGCCGGTACTGACGCATTTTAAAGACCTTGCCGACTACATGGAGGCCGAGGTAGTGGCGGCCAGGGTGGCGGCATGCCTCGCAGTGTTTATCACTAAAGAGGGCGCCTTTGACATGGCCACCGGGGCGGCTACCTCTGCGGAGAGCAGCACGAGCCACCGGGTACAGGGGATCGAGCCGGGCCTGGTGGGTTACCTGGAGCCGGGCGAGAATATTAATGTTGTGGATCCCAAAAGGCCGGGCGATAGCTTTGAGCCGTTTATAGAGGGCCTGTTACGCATGATCGGTATGGCCCTGGGGATCCCCTATGAGGTACTGGCCAAGGATTTCAGCAAGACCAATTATTCCAGCGCCAGGGCCGCCCTGTTAGAGGGCCGCCGGATGTTTACGACCTGGCGGAGCTGGTTTAGCCGCCGGTTTTGCCAGGTGATATATGATTTGGTACTGGAGGAGGCCTTTTTACGGGGCCATTTCGACGTACCGGAGTTTTATAAATACAGGGCCGAGTATACGAGGACGGTATGGATCGGCGGGAGCTGGGGCTGGGTGGATCCCGTTAAAGAAGTGGAGGCCTCCAGGAAAGCGATTGATTATGGCTTATCTACCCTGGCCGAGGAGGCCGCCGGGCAGGGCCGCGATTGGGAAGAGATCATAGACCAGCAAGCACGGGAGTACGAACGGGCGGAAAACAAGGGCGTACCCATAATGAGAAGTAACAAACAGGATGACGGGACCTACGGCCAGGACAAAACGGCCCAGTAGAATACTAATTCATGGAGGGTAAGAGCAATGCCGAAGCCACAAAAGAACGAAAGTAAACAGAAGTTTTTAAACCGGTGTACGCAGTACGTCATAGAAAACGAGGGCAAGAAAAAAGATCAGGCCTACGCGGTATGTAACGGCATATGGGATAAATCCCAGCCCAGCCGGGCCGCCCTGACCCTGGGGATGGCCGGGGATAACTTGCAATTCAAAGCGGGGGACGGTGGAGACAGGGATACAGCCCGTACTTTTTTGATCACGGCCTACACCGGCGAAATCATAAGCCGCTGGCATGACATTGTAATAGACATCGAGGGCATACAATCAAAACAATCCTTTCCTATCCTCCGAGAGCATATGCGGGTCCGGGTAGTAGGCCAGAGTAACCGGGCCTGGGCCGAGGATAACCGCTATTATGTAGCGGGCGAAATATCCCAGGTGACCGACGACGGGAAAGAGGTAGCCGAATTAGCTGATGAAGGTTTTCCCTGGCAAGCCAGTGTATCCGTATACGCTCGGCGGGTAGAGGTACTTGAAAAGGATGTAAGGGCGAAAGTAAACGGCCGCGAAGTTATTGGGCCGCTGGATATATGGAGAGAAACAAAGCTGGGAGAGGTTAGTTTTGTTACCCTGGGCGCCGATGATAATACGGCCGCCATAGTACTTAACGAGGACATAACCGGGACATCGGGGGATGCGGTGGCCTGGACGGAAATAACTACAAAACCACAGACGGAGGTAAAAGACATGGATTTCAACATTAAAAAGATAATGCAAGAACACCCGGACGAATTCGCGGAATTGACCGACACGGCCACCAAGACGGGCGAAAAGGTGGGCGAGGAGCGAGGCCGGGAGGCCGGAGTAAAGGCAGAGCGCGAGCGGGTAGCCGGTATCATGGCCATTGAGGGCGACCCGGTCGTAAAGGCCAAGGCCATAGAGGACGGCCTGACGGTAGACGCGGCCTACAAGCTGTTTTTTGAGGCCGAGAAAAAGAAAAACGCCGGAATCCTGAATGAGATGGAAAACGAGGCGCCCGGAAGCCCAGGTCATGAAGAACCAAATATACCGGATCCGGAAGATAAAACGCCGGGTGATATCAAGCTGGCCCGACGGGCGCGGGAGCTGGCCCTTAAAAACGGGACTACTATTATCGAGGAAATGAGGAATTTGCGCTATACCGAGCCGGACCTGGTGAAAAACGGAATCCCGGATTCAACGGCCGTAATGACATAAGGCAATAAATACAATTGGAAAAATAAGGCGGGCTGTATCGAATTGACCCGCTAAAAAAAATATTTGGAGGTATACAAAATGGCATATACAGGGGAAGGCTGGAACTTAACCCTTGAGGCGGGGGAGGACTTGTCAAATTACCAGTACCGGTTTGTACATTTAGCCGACGACGACACGGTAGATCTGATGGACGGCGCGACCGAAATATCCATAGGGATATTGCAAAACGCGCCGGCAAGCGGCGAAACGGCAGTAGTGCGGGTGGCCGGTATTAGCAAGCTGGTAATGAATGACGCGATAGCGGTAGGATTGCGGATCAAACCGGAGTATGTGAGCGCCTCCGATAACGGCAAAGGGGATGCCGCCGACACGGATAAGGACCTGGTAAGGGCAATATCGCTGACAGCGGCGGGCGCCGAGGACGATGTGATTACCGTTCTGCTTGTTTTTGACTCGGCCTCCATATAGTAACATTTTGGCGCTGAGGATCGCGGCTACGCAATAACGGCAAATACGGAATATATTTAAAAGATCGAAGGGGGAATTAAACATGCAACCGACAACAGATAGTGTACACCGATCAGCGGCATTATCCGCCGTTAGTATCGGTTACAAAAATCAAATGTTTATAGGGGACCGGGTATTCCTGAATGTACCCGTTAACAAAAAGAACGACTATTTCTATTATTTCCAGAAGGGCGCGCTTTTCCGGTTAGACGCCGGATTGCGGGGGCCTGGTGCAGCGGCCAGGCGGGGCGGTTATGTGGTGGCGGACACGGAGTATGTATGTCAAGAACGGGCTTTTGCCCACGAATTGCCCATAGAGACGATTGAAAACGCCGATGATGTCTTGCAGCCCTGGGAAACCGGCGTATCTTTTGCCACGTTAAAGGTGTTACTGGCCAAGGAAAGGGCCATAAGTACTTTATGTTGTACGGCCGCGAACTGGACGAGCAGCGAGGACGCAACGGGAGGCTGGGCCGCCGGGGCGAGCAATACGTTTATAGAGGACGTATTGGGCGCTAAAAACACGGTGCGCCAGTTAATAGGGATTAATCCCAATGTCATGATCATGGACAGCAAAACCCTGAACCAATTAAAGCAAGAATCCAGCGTACTGGACCGGATTAAATATACCGGGACCCAGGGGAGACCGGCGGATGTTACGCCGCAAACGTTAGCGGCACTTTTTGAAATGGACGAGGTATTAATAGGCGGCGCCATATACTCGGATGCGGAGGAAGTGCTGGCCGGTACGGATTTTAACGCGGTGGATCTGTGGGAGACGAACGCTACAAAGGGATCCTGCTTTATCTTTTACCGGCCGCCAATGGCCGCCAGGGAAATGCCGAGCGCCGGTTACGTTTTTCAGTGGAAGGGCGGGACTAATCATCCGGACCTGGTATTACCCGGTGATTCTTACCGCGACGTACGGTACTGGTGGGAAAGCAGCCCGAAACAGTGGGTTATCGAGGCCTCGGAATACTTCGACGCCCAGGTGACCATGGCGGATGCCGGTTTTCTCTTTTACGATACGATTTTAACATAAAATGTAAATTCGTAGATAGGGCGGGGATCCGTTCCCGCCCTGATACAATGAGAGGAAAAGGCAAATAAGGGGGGGTCTGAAAAATGAGCAAATGGAAAAGAAAAAATAAGTTTTTTATGGCTATTGCCGTAGCGGCCGTAATCATAACCGGTATAAGCGCATATGTGAGCGCGGTATATTATGACGGGTATTTCACAAATGTATTGGCCAAGGGGAGCATAACGGACCAGGGTACTTTAGCGGTAACGGGCGCCGCGACGTTAAGCAGTACCCTGGCGGTAACCGGCGCGATTACGGCTACGGGAGGTGTAACCGATGTAACGGGAGGTGTTACGGCCGGGGAGATAGCCGACGTAGTACGCTATATCCCTTTGCCTATAATGGCTTTTACCCACAATGGCAGTGCGGTCATTACTTCCAGTACGGCGCCCGGCCTCGAATCAGACGACTATATAAGCAATATCGTATGGGCCGACGGTGAGACGACGCCGGTACAGATCAGTTTTCGGGTACCGGGCGATTATGCCAGCGGCGGGGCTTTCAAAATATTGGCTACGGAGTCGAATAGCACGACGCCGAACCAGGTGGATTTTGACGTATACGTTAATGCCGACGGGAGCGCGGCCGACTCCAGCGCGACGGACCAGACGCCGGTAGCCCTGGCCGGTACGACTTCGACGCCGGACGAAATCACCTTGACAGTGGCTACCGATTTCGCCAGTTTGGCCGCTGGTAACTGGGTGACTTTGAGGATATGGCGGGATGATACGGCTACCGGAAGCGGAGACCTGGAGGTAAAGGGTGCAGTATATTATTATACAGCGACGCAGTAACGCCACCATACCGCTGATGGCTGCCGGGCTGCTTATAGGTGCTGCGGTAATCCGGATCCCCTGCGACGATATCAGGTTATCTTTTCGATTAGTATTTGAAATTGCCGTAGTGGCGGGCCTGGGGCTAATCGTATGGCAGTTTAACCGATGGATTGCTAGTTTTCTAGGGCTGGCCCTGATATCCATGATGTATCCTTTTTACGACCGCCATAGTTATTTGGCATTCCAGGCGGTGTTTTACGGGGCGGCCTGGTACATGCTGTTAGTACTCGTAATTGACAGGGACCGGGTAAACGTCATGTTAAACGCTATCTGTATTTTGGCCTTTATCCATATTGCCATGTTGATTTTACAGAATTTTAACATGGATCCCTTGTTTACGCCGGTAAGGGGTGGCCGGGATGTGCCTGTAGGCCTGATGAGTAATCGTAATATGGTATCGGCGTTACTGGCCTTTTGTTTTCCGGCCTTTTTACGGCGAGGTTGGGCCTGGGGGATCCCGGTGGTATTGTTGGGCCTGTTGCTGGCCAAATCGACCGGCGGCGCCATGGCCCTGGCCGCCGGTATGGTATTTTATTGTGTGATCCGGGCCGCCGGAAATCGAACCAGGGCGGAGATAATCGGAAATGTACTCATACTCGCAGCGGTGGCCGTCGGTATAATAATTTTTTGTGGTTATGTAGATCGGCCTAATTTTTTCAATGCCCGTTTGGATGCATGGATAAACGCCCTGCGATATTATGAACAACATTGGATTATGGGCGCCGGCATCGGCCATTGGAAAGACGTTTTTCAACGTCATATGTTGACAGGCGGTACGTTATGGTGGACGACCGCCCACAATGAATACTTGCAAGGTCTATTTGAAATGGGGATAGGTTTTGCTTTAATCCTTTTTGGATATTTCCAGGCGGCGGCCAGGCGTTACCTGGCATTAAGTAAGCAGTACCGGGCGGCGGCTGAGATCCCGGCCACGGCCCTTGTGGTAATCCTGGTAAACAGCCTGGTTAATTTCCCTTTCAGGATAGCGACAACGGCCATGATGGCGATAACTTGGATGACCCTATTCGATATCAGGACGATAGTTAATGACTAGGCTATGCAAAGCATATTTGACGATCTGCTTTTTTTGCGCGGTGATAATTGCCAGTGTTTTAATTGCCGTTTTTGGTGATTTCAATCATTCAATGCCATACACGCGGCAAACCGCTATAAAATGGCCACAAGCCAGTTATGTATCACCTTATTTACTTTTAGCGGCCGAGAGATTGGGAAAGTGGGAATACTGGGAGGAAAACCGGCATGTTTTTAGATTCTTTATACGGTTAGACCTGGGCGAAATGTACGACGATATTTTAAATTTTTTAAACGAGCGGGATTTTTACGGGAGGGTTAACCCATGATGGAAAAAAGAAAATCCTATTTAAGAATAGTTTTTGTAATTTTAATCATGATGGTAATAACAATTATCATCGGCGCAAAAGCTAACGCCGACGGAACGGTGACGGTAACATATACCCGGATAGGTGACGAGTATACCCTGGTTATTTTCGACTGGACGGCCGACGCCGCCGCTGCAACGGTACCGGCAACGTCTACGAAAAGCCTGGCGGGATATATCGTTAAAGTAGTCACGGACCCAGGAGCTACGGCGCCTACGGATAATTATGATATTACTCTTACGGATAGCGATAGCGTAGACGTAATGGGCGGCGCCCTGGCGAATAGAGATCAGTCAAGCACAGAACAGGCAGTACCCAAAATAGGCGCCGCATATGGAGCAAGTTTCTTCATTGGTACTCTAACATTAAACCTTTCCAATAATTCCGTAAATTCGGCTACCGGCGAAGTTAAGGTATACATATCGAGGTAAAGATTATGAAAAAAACAATACTGTTTTTATCGCTATTTATACCGTTAATAATTTGTCAGTATGTAAAGGGCGCTCCAGTAGTCATGTATGCTACGGACCCGACAAATCCAGGCGGTGACATTACTATGATTGCCGATGATTGGATAGGCCTCGGATCGGTGGCGGGCCGGATGATATTCAAGGATGAAACTACGGATATATTACAGATAGGGCATGCCGATGTACGTATACTGAGTGATTTCTGTTTACAATTAGGATCGAATAATAATGTAGCCGTATGCACAGATGAAGATACGGCACAGACGGTGTGGAATACCGCCGCAACGGGTGGGAATCAAATTATAATTGGAAGTTATTTAGCGAATGCCAGAGATTACGATCACGCGGCGGAAACAAACCCGACATTATTTATTCATTCCGCGACCGATCCAAATACAAACAACACGCAATGGATCAGCCTTGCACATGATACCTCATATGGTGTCATTAATTGGGGATCGGGAGGGCTTAAGCTGGCCGGTGAGGATGTGTATCTGATAGATACGGGCGATGATACGGAGCTATACATAGATTCGTATGATGACGATCCCACAGATAACGCTATTTTATATTTAAGATCCGCAGACAACACTTTTGCATCTCCGGCGGCGATTGATTCAGGCGACTACCTGGGGCAAATTAATTTCGAAGGACATGACGGATCGGCTTTTGTAACCGGCGCGAATATCGTAGCGGTGACTGACGCCAATTGGAGCGGTAGCGAGCATGGTACGGATTTGTGGTTTCAAACGGTAGACGGATCGGGCAGCCTGGCGACGGTTTTAACCTTAACGGCCGAGGGTTATGCCGGATTTCAGGAGGCCTCGCCAAATGCCGTAGTTGAAATATCGGGTAATGGCAGCACAGCATTTCCTATCTTTATGGTATCATTGGATGACGATAACGACGGCGACTATTTTAATGTACAAGGGGACGGGGATATAGGGATGGGTACAAGTGACCCGCAGGGAAATCAACAGTGGGCCTCGGCAGATACTCACGGGGGCTATGTGTGGCGCATTTATTCAGCGACAAGCGGGGCATTGACCGGGGCGACGGATAAAATCGAACTTAATATACCTACGGGCTGGATCATAAAAACCTGTCAATTGCATGTTAAAACCGCCGTAGTTGACAGCGGCGGGGACGATACATGGTCAAGTGAATTAAACGATGGCGCCCAGGAGGAGGCGATAAGTGCAGGGTCGGCGGCATCACAAAATACAAATGTACAACATTACGCACATGCGGACGCCGGGTATGGAGGTACATTAACCGATGCCGAAACAGATATATTACTTACTCCAAATGGGGGCAATTTCACGCAGGGTGAAATTGAAGCGGATTGCCTTTGTCTAGGTTTTGATACCTGGGATAACGAGTCATAGGAAAAGGGGGAGATCATGAAATATATTGTGCTTTATGTTTGGTTACAAACGTTAATTGTAGCTTGCCCGTCGCCCGAAACGGTACCGGATAAATATGGGAGAGCTTATATCCCGTCCTATAGAACGACTGAGGTATGTACAAGACAAGTAAGACATCATATGCAAAAGTTATTTGCATCACTTATGGAGGCGAAGAAATTTGTAGCCGAGGCCTCCAAAGAGTATGATTTGGTGGAATTTCGGCTTAGAAAAATTAACATGCAAGATGAAGCAACATTAAGCGGGAAAGAACCGGTGAAGGAAGATCCCTTACAAGAAGATCCGGTAAAAAATAACAATTAATTAAACAAGGAGAAAAGATTATGGAAAAAGTAAAAAAGATAATGATGATTTTTGTAATAGGTGTTTTGTTTATCATGATCAATGTTGGGATATCATCGGCCGACGAAAAAGAGGATATGACAAAAGTACTTATAAAATTATCAGGTGAGTTGATAGATTTATATTACAAGATGAGTAAAGCCTCCGAGATATGGAGCGATAACGAATATCAGAGCGGCGGTAGCAAAGAAATTACCCAGGGCGATATTGATGCCATGAGCCTCGGCGTTACAGTAACCGCCGCCCAAATTGCAAATGTAATTACCACTATTAACAATCTAAAAAAATTCATGACTAATGAAGATCCGACGAACGCCGATTATTTAAATTATCTAAACAGTGTACGGAGTAAATCCTGGTAACTGGGTAACTCTTATAGAGGAGGGGTCATGGAAATTTCCGAAAAATGTATGAAAAAAGTAGGTCAACAGGATTTTCAGGGCAGGGTGAAGTATCTAATGCAAAAGGCGGCTATTGCTATTATTGGTGAGGATGGTAGTAAAGCGGAATTTTGAAGGGTTTATAGATACGGTCGATATAGAGGAAATGTAGGGGCTCATGCAGGAAATTATTAAAAACAGAACCTTGAAGAAAAAAGAGTTTTTAGACAAGGGCAGCATTTACCATGAAATGCATATAGGAGATATCCACTATGAATATGGTGGTAATTTAGTGGATGTTGACTATCATATTGAGGAATTCGCTAATTATTGGCAGGTGGAGAAGGCCAGTTATCGACTCTATATATCAAAGGACTTTTTGGGTTCCGGGAATCCCTATAACGATAAATTGTTTGTATGGCGTAATCGTAGAGTTGGTTCTAATCATGGTTTATCTTGGCAACCCTTCCTTGTGGGGTTTTCAAGTCCGCTGGCGCCTACGGGATCAACGAAAACGTTGGGAGTGGCGCAAAGCGTTAATGGGGTGTTCTCTCAATCTCAAGATGGTGGAAACGGAATTCTTACATGGCGGAACGCTTTCGGGAAAGACATTGACTTCCAAATCATGATCACACGGGGAGGAATACGAACCATACTCTGTATTAACAATATTGTGGCTTTGAATCTCGTGGCGAACCCAGGCGATCTTGTATTACACAAACAGATTGAATTTGAGGGTGCTGCGAAGTTAAGGACCTCAGACCTTGCTTATGATTGGGACAAGAAGACCGATTACGAGACAAGCGGCTCATATTATGTTTATGAGAATAGCCAGGATATGCTGAAGCGGACGATTGTGAAGGAGGGTAAGGTATGGGATTCTCAAATGATAGATGTTGCTCCGACAGTTCCAGACAGAAGATATGAAAACGTTAGAATCATCTTTGCCGAGATTGATGGGGTTCTCACCACGATAAAGGTTGTCTCAAGAACGTTCCTGGAATCAGCTATTTACCCTATTTATACTGATGCCTCTACGGCGTATGCTGATACTGGTGGTGATGGATATACTTATCGTGAGCAATCTACATGGAATGATACTCATGATGGTGATGGCGAGAATGCTTATCCTAGTAATAGCGGCGATGATGAAGATATGGTTAGAGCATCTCTAAAAGCATCTACCGGAAAATACATGATACAGCGAGGACATTTCCCGTTCGATTTGAGTGGGGAGAGCAGTGGAACGGTAGACTCAGCAACACTATCTATATTTGGTGGGGATGTTACCCAAATTGGAGGTCCAACAGACGATGGAGTTACCGTAGGAGATTCAGGACAGGCAGATGGGTCCAGTTTGGTTGCTGGTGATTATAACAATTTCACTATTGATAGTATGCCTGAATTTATAGATAGTAGACCAGCAATTACTACTTGGCATACTGACGCGTACCATGATATGACGCTTAATTCGAATGGCAGGAGCTGTGTGGAAAGCGCATTAGGATCTGGGTACGCCACATTAGGCCTTAGAGAAAAACACCACGATGTTGATGACAATGCCCCAGGAAGTGATGTTTATCAGATTGTAAAGACAAGATACGCAGACTATACGGGGACAGGGAGCGATCCCAAGTTGACATGGACTTTGGTTGCCGCTGCCCCAACTGGTATAATTTATGGGCCTTTAGTCGGGCCATTGGGAGGGCCGGTATAAAATGCTAGACTTTGGAACAGTAAAACCAGGGACTACTCTATATATTCCATGGAATACTTTTTCCAGCGATGACCCGTCTGCATCGATGACAATTACCGGTTTGGCGACCACGGATATAGAGATCTATAAGAATGGGTCTACCACACAACGGTCGAGTGACAGCGGATATGCCCTGCTTGACACTGATGGTATTGATTTTGATTCGGTAACAGGAATCCATGGGATCTCTATAAACTTGGCAGACAATACCGATGCGGGATTCTATGCTTCCGGTGCCCAATATTGGGTAGTTATCGCTTCTATTACATTGGATGCTGGCACCATCAACTTTGTTGCGGCCACGTTCCGTATTGGGTATCCCGATGCCCTTCTAGATACCACTATTGCCTCACTGTCCACCCAGACCAGTTTTACGCTGACCGCTGGACCCGCAGAAGATAATGCCCTGAATGGGATGTACTGCATTATCCATGATATTGCTAGTGCGGTGCAAATGGGTTATGCGGTTATCAGTGATTATACCGGCGCGACAAAGACAGTAACTCTGGCGGCTGGCACGACCTTTACTGCAGCAGCAGGCGACAATATATCTATTATGGGTCCGATGCCACTACAACCTGCGACATCTGGGCGTACACTTGGGGTGGAATCCGACGGGGACTTGACCAAGGTAAATACGCTTGACGGCCATACTGCTCAAACCGGAGACACTTATGCTCTTGCTAACGGGGCAGCCGGGTTTGTGGCCATTGATACCGTAGTTGATGCGATTAAGGCGGTTACGGATAATTTGCCTGATAGCGGGGCTTTGTCCAGCCTGGCAACAGCGACAGCCCTTGCCACAGTTGATACCGTAGTTGATGCGATTATGGCGGTTACGGACAATTTGCCTGATAGCGGGGCGCTCAGCTCCCTGGCCACAGCGGCGGCTTTAACTACCGTCGATACGGTGGTGGACGCGATCAAGGCCGTCACGGACAATTTGCCTGATAGCGGGGCGCTCAGCTCCCTGGCCACAGCGGCGGCTTTAACTACCGTCGATACGGTGGTGGACGCGATCAAGGCAAAAACAGATAATTTGCCATCGGGTGTTAGTAAAAATGTTGCATTGTCAAATTTTACATTTTACATGACTGATAGTGATGATCATGTTAGCGCAAAAACCGGATTGACGGTTACGGCCGAAATATCAAAAAACGGAGGAGCCTTTAGTGCATGTACAAACAGCGTAACGGAAATATCAAGCGGGTTATATAAAATTGATTATACACAAACTGAAATGAATGCGGACATTGTTACATTAAAATTTACTGCGACCGGGGCGGACCAGCGAGTTATAATCATTACGACAACATGATAGCAGATCAAACCATAGGATCTATTTATCAACAAACAACCTATATCAATGGCATTAATTTAATATGTGTTTATAATATTAAATACAATTTACCGGCGGGAGCAATAATCTTTACCTTTAATTCTGAATGCTTCAACATGGAGTTTACAAGTGAATCGCCATCTATGCATTTTACAACGTCAGATCCGGATATAAATTTTAGTTGAGGTTATTATGTCGATTACAATATTGGCAAAAGAAGCAAGAGAAGAAAGTACCTACGCAATAACGGTAGAATTTTACGATGAAAACGGGGAGGCCGTAACGCCTAATGCCGGTACGGTTACCTGGTCATTAAAAGATACTTTTGGTAACATAATCAATAATCGAGACCAAGAAGTTATTTCGGAAGCGTCCAGTGTACAAGTAGTTTTGAGCGGTGATGATTTAGCATTGCAAGATGGTGAAACAGGTAATACCATTAAGCGTCGATTTCAAATTGAAGCAGTATTTAATACAGATTTGGGAAACAATTTGCCTTTTAAAGATGCATGCCAGTTTAATATCCGTAATTTGGTATAAGGAATATGTCATGGCCCTAATAGATGATATTGTCGATGATTTGGACGGAGTATTTTTTGATACCGATGAATGGTCGGAGCCGGTGACCTATACGCCCAATGGCGGCAATGGTATAACGATAAATGCCGTCTTAAATAAGGGATTACCAAATCAAGAGGCCTATGTCAGAGGGGTAAATTTCGCCGGGGCCGAGATTACGGTAAAGGCCTCGGACGTTACGGCGCCACAATGGGGCGATACCTTTACCATAGGCGGCGAAACCTGGGAGCTGGATCCGGCCGAGGGTGTTATACATGAGGATGATTATACTTTAACAATGATACTTCGGCGAGTAGAGAGTGTATAGCATGTTTGAAGTAAAGATAGACGATAGCCAGGTAATAAAATTTACCCGGAAATCACCTAGGCGGGCGGACTGGGCCATGAGCGAGGCCTTGAAAGCCCTGGGCGGCCATATACGCAAAGAGATTATAGAGCAGATCGACCGGGCCGCAGGCTGGCCCAGACTGGCCGAGGCCACCATAAAACGCAAGCGTACTTATGGAGGCCGGGGCGCCAGGACGCGAGGCAAACCGCTACAGATATTCAAAAGACTGGTACGTTTTCGGTACAGTAGATCCCGCAAGTACGGGACCCAGCGGGTACGGATAGGCATATTCAACACAAAGGGATGGTTTAAACAATACTACGGCGTAGGCGCCGCCGTTATAGCCCGTTTACACGAAACCGGTCGTATGAGCGCAAAATACGGAAAGCGCCCGGCCCGTCCTATGATAGAGCCGGTATGGCGGCGCGAGCGGAGTAACATACCGCGATATGTAGAAAGTAAATTTTTCCAGGTGTTTTTTTCAAAACGGCGGCCTGGGTTAAAGATGTAGCGGGGGAGAAAATGATACTAACAGGTAAAGACGGCGTTTTGAGGATTTACGACAGCGCCCTGGTAATTCATGGGGCGGCGCCGCTGGATAGCTTAACTCTGGATGTAGTAAGATACGATGGGGCGGCCTGGAGTAACATAACAACCAACGTGGAGGCCGACGACGCGAACGTGGAGAGCAATTTTATTGCGGACGACGGAGACATCATTTATATAGGATCAACGGAAAAATTTGCAATGGTTCAATATTTAAAGGGGAACGGTGCCGATTATGCAGTGGGATCGGGTGCGATGATCGGAAAATATTTTAACGGTACTGATTTTAGCGAAGCATTATCAGGCATTAATGACGGGACATCTACCGGCGGGAACTGTTTCGGGCAGGATGGCAATGTCTCTTTTCAGATACCGCGAGATTGGGCCACGGGTGCAAATGCCTGGAACGCCAACCTTGACAGCGATAAATATTATATATCACTAAAATCCTCTACATCGCCATCAACGGATCCAGACGCCGATGTACTGGCGCCGGTAGATAGTCAATATTTTGAGGTAAAATTTATCAGTATGGATTTTGACGGACCCATAGGGCGGCCAACACAAAATGAGACATTGGTATTAAACAGGGCCAGGATGGATGCAGCCGCCCATTATATAAAGGGACCCGATGATGTGATTTATACGCCGCTACCTATATCCTTTACCTGTTTAATAGACGATACCTACAATCACGACAATGTATTTCTGGCCTTGGAATGCGGTAACGTGAATTACGGGACCTGGAACGCTACCGGGACCAGTACCAAGGGCGACACGCAAAACGATGGAAGTAACGATAACCCGGCTTTTACGGATGCAAATAAAAAGACGGTAAATGTACAAGTTTTGTGGACTGGTGATAGCCCGCTGGGTTTTGCGTACTACGAGTGCTATTTTCCCGGCCCTGATAGTACTATAACCGAGGCAAACGAGGGAAATACCCTAGCCGCCAGGGCGGGTGTATACGGCGTTATAGAACGTATCTATGGATTTGGTAATCGGTATACGTAATAGATATCTATATGAAAAATGAAAATGAAAATGAAAAGATCAAATTAGGGGAGGGAATATCATGGGGGTAAAAACAAAATACGATGGAAAATTGAGGATCTATGATGGAACCGGGACGCCTTATTATTTAGAGGTGGATCTAGACATAGGCGATTTTAGCGGGCCGATAGGCCAGCCGAGGCAAGAGGAAATTTTGATACTTAACCGGGGCCGGATGGACAGCGAGGCCCACTATATAAAAGGGCCGGACGATGCCTTATTGATGCCGGTGCCTATATCCTTTTCCGTATATCTTCGGGATGATAATCAGACAATCTATTTATTGGATATGCTGAAAGCGGGCCAGGACGGCGGGACTACAACGGTAAACAGTAATACGATGGCTACAACAAAGCAGGACAGCCAGCGGGACGGATCCAACAATAACCCGGCCTTTGCGGATGCGAACAAGTTAACGTACGATGTACTATATCTGATTGAAACGGGCGCAAGTGATTTAGGATTGCGTTACTATGAATGTTTCTTTCCGCTGGATCAAAACATGATAAATGAGGCCGAGGACGGTAATCCTTTACTTTTAAATGCTTTGTGCTATGGGACCATAACCCGGATAACGAGTTTTCCCGCCGGTACCAGCGTAGAGGCGTAAGGCGGCAAAAAATCAATTCTTAAAGAATCAAGATTTTAACAAAGGGGAATATATGGAAGCTATCAAAGACGAAACGCGGGTAAACGAGGCGACGGGATCCGCTGAAGATCCGGCCGGGGACCGGGAAAAGGAAAAAAGGGCCAGGCGGATATCCGAGCTGGTGGAAAACAAGGGGCTATTTGACTCCAGGGGCTATACCCTGCTCAAGGTAACCAAGGACGGCATAGAGGAAACCCTGGAGCTACCCATAAAATCAAGCGGCGTATCGGAGTATATGGAAATGCTGGAAGGTGAAGCGCCCAGGCCTCCGGTAACCAGGAAAATGGTAAAGAAAAACAGCCCGGAGGGCCGCGAGCTGGGATTACCTCACGATCAAATGGTACTAGTATTTGACAATACCGACGACGACTACATAGACGCCCTGAACAAGCATAACCGAGAATTTAACTGGAGGGTGGCCATATTTGCCCTTGATATCAAATGGACCATGCAGGGCGGCCGGGAGGCGGCCGCATATGAGGAAAAAAAGCAAGTGCTTGAAACGAACGGTATCACCTTGAATCACGTTAACAAGATATTTCGGGACGTAGACGCCCTCACGCAATTTGCGGAGGATAGGGAAGATTTTTTATCCGCGAGCTAGTGGGCCTCACGGATGAAATCCTGGAGGAACACCGGAAAAGACAGGAGAAGAAAAAGCGTGGCCAAAAGAAGGATAAAGAGGAATCCACGGAGCTATACCAGGATACCTTGACCATGCGGGAATTCAAGTTAACGCCCGCCCAGTGGAAACAGATAAGCCGTATAGACCGTAAAATACTGTATTACTCCAGGTTGATGGAAAGCATTTACATGGATATGGACCAGGAAACAAATACGAAAATCAATGACGCCGAGGCAAAACGCCAGGCGTTTTTAAATTCATTGCCGATGACGGTAACCATGGGGAAGCGTTAACAATGGCGAAACGGGGGACTCATGTAGAGGTATCGGCCGATACCAGCAAGTACGAGCGGGCCATGCGCGATATGCGCCGGAGTACAAAAAGTACGACCGATACCATAAAGACAAGCTGGTTAAAGGCGGCCGGAGCGGTATATACATTAATTAAGGCCTGGGATACGGCCAAGCTGGCCGCCAGGGCGAAACAGGAGGAGCAGAGTTTTAGAAGCTTGGCCGCGAGCTACGGGACCAATGCAAATAAGATTATAAGGGATTTAAAAAGAGCCTCGGCGCAAACAATAGACACAATGACGCTAATACAAAAGGCCGGTACCGCCATGATGATGGGGATTGCGCCGGATAAGTTAAGCCGATTAATGGAAATAGCGCGGGCCACAAGCCGTATGACCGGTCAAACGGTTACGAAATCTTTTGAAGATATATCATTGGCCGTAGGCCGACAAAGCAAGATGATACTGGATAACCTGGGGATTATTGTTAAGGTATCGGAGGCAAACGAGGCGTACGCTAAAAAGCTGGGCAAGACAGCCGACCGGTTAACCGAGGCGGAAAAGAAACAGGCCTTTTTAAATGCTACCATACGGGAGGGTGAGGAGTTAATGGGCCGCCTCGGAACCCAGGGAAAAACAGCGGCCGAGACGCTACAGCAAATGGAGGCCATGGCCAAAAATATGAAACAGGCCATAGGTACCTTTTTATTGCCGCCATTGCGGCAATTAACGGAATATCTGATGAACGCGGCAAGGTACTGGAGCCGGATATTTTCAACCGATGTGAAGGTAGCGCTGGAAAAAAAACGGGATGTATTAACGGCCAGGGCCAGGCACATAGAAAAAGTTATGGCGGAGCGGCCCATGGATGCCGAGGCAAAGGCCTATCATCAAAAAGAATTGAATAAAGTTTTGGCCGAGTTAGCAACGACCCATAAGAGTATACAGAACTATGAAAATGTGCCTTATGAAAAATTACCGCCGTTAAAGGACTATCCGGGCGATAAAGGCGGACACGGCGGAGTTAAAATGAAAAGCAAATTATACGGCCGGTATCCGGCCTGGTTAGATAAGGGTTTAAGCCCGGCCTCGCCTTTTGCCGGGTACGGATCCTATGCCGAAACCATGGCGGCCGTAAAGGCGGCCCAGTGGGCCAAGGTGAGCGGCGCCGGCGCCGGGCCGGGGATAGGGGCGCCCTTTTACGGCATGAACCAGGCGGCCGAGAGCTATAGCCGTTTGCTTGAACAGGCGAAAAGCAGTTTTAACCTGATGGATACCCTGGCCAGGAACACGGCCAAGAGTATGCAGGATAGCTTTACCAATTTCTTTTTTGACGCCATGCAGGGCAAATTAAAAACCCTGGGAGATTACGTAACGGCCTTTGTGGGCGCTATACAGCGATCCATAGCCGCCGTCGCGGCCAAAAGCCTGGTATCCTGGGCGGCCGGTTATTTACCTTTTTTAAAGGTACACCGGGGCGGCGTAATCGGCGGCCCTGGAATTCCCGCAGTAATGATGCCAGCGACGTTACTACGAGGCGCCCGGCGTTACCATGCGGGCCTCCGGCCGGACGAATTCCCCGCGATCCTCCAGCGGGGCGAGCGGGTGACGCCCAGGGGCGGGGATCCCGGCGGCGGCCCTGTAATCTATAACGATTTCAAGGGCGCCCAGTTTTGGGATCAGGAAATGTTATACAAAAGTATAGAAAATATCAGCGCGGCCCAGGTGGTCAAATTAGCGCCCGGCGCCGTTATAAAAAATTACGAAGCGAACGGACCCATGCGGGACCTGATAAGATCAGCGAGGTAATAAAGTGGGTACAGACCTGGTAACCACAGGCGACTTCTCAGCGGATAGCGACTGGAGCAAGGGGACGGGCTGGAGTATTGCCGCCGGAGTAGCGACAAAAGCGGCGGGGACTGAAAGCGATTTAGAACAAACAATATCCGCATTGGTACAAAATCAAACCTACAAGCATGTATTCACCATAGCGGCCTACACGGCCGGGGAGATAACGCCCAGGATAGGCGATACAGCCGGTACTGCGCGATCTTCGGCGGAAACGTTTACCGAGTATATAAAGGCCGGATCCGGTACAAAATTGGAAATGAGGGGTAACAGTACCTTTGCCGGTAATATAGACAATGTGAGCCTGGAGGTGGCCTTTGCGGTAGTGCCTACATGGGTTACGCCGCTGGAGCCGGAGGTACACAACGTCATAACGCCGGTAACGTCTATGAAGCGCCAACGACAAAATATCAGCACAAACAAGCTGGAACGATTTAAGTTACAATTTGAAGGAATATCGGATGAAAACTATTTAATACTTTTAAACCATATCAAACTGGTTAATGTTGATTATGATAGCTTCGACTGGACCAGCGTACCGAGTTATATAGATACCGACGACGACGGCATAGCCGACGGATCTAATATGACGGGTTACTGGGTGGCGAAAACTTTTAATTCAACACCCAGGGCAAACGGCTGGGATGCCGAAATTGTTTTTGAAAAGGATGTGTAAACATTGCCCAAAAACCTGCAAGCCGACATAGATACCGAGGTAGCGGCAAGAAATTCCAGGCCGGTAATACTTGTAACCATGACATTGGACGCCGGTACCCTCCGGTACGCGGCCGCCCAAAGTAATATAGTTTTTCCGACCGGCGGCGATACCTATACAGCCAGGGCCATAAATTTGAATAATGTCGTATGGAGGGTAGAGGGCCAAATAGTAAAGGGTACCCTCCAATTTGACGACGTAACCGGCGAAATGAGCGCCTATCTGTTAACGGAAAGTTTTGACGGTAAGGCCATACAGATTAAAAAGGTATACCGAGACGCTATGGGCAATGCCTTAAATTATAATATGCTGCTTAACGGATACATGGAAGAGGTGGAAAGCATAGGGGATCAATGGGCCGAAATACCTTTTGTAAGCGGTAAACCGCTGGGGCGGCAATTACTGTTAGATACCTATACGCCCAGGTGCAATAATCAATTTGGGGACAGCCTTTGTAACCAGGACGGTAACGCGGACTTGACATCATTAAAGGCGACGGGGACGGCCGACAGCGGGACCACAAGTACCCTGGTGGATAATGCATTGACCCAGGTAGACGATTACTGGAACTATGGCCGGGCCGAGCTGGTGTATGACGGGGATACCTATTACCGGAAAATAAAGGATTTTGACGCGGGAACGGATACCGTAACCTTTGATGTACCTTTGCCTTTTGCCGTAGATAACACGGTAACCTACACTTTATATAAAGGATGTTCATTTACCTGGAATGCATGCCAAGCAAACGAGGCATGGGGGCCAAGTGGTGATAACAAGGCCAATTACCGGGGATTCATGCATATAGGGGAGAAATACTAAAATGATCGAAAACGGGAGACAACCGGGATCCGGCCCGGAGCTGCGCCGGATAACGGACCCGGCGGAGATAGCTACCATATTCGGCCTGGCGGATGAACGGCTGGAGGACCAGGTAAGCATGGACCGGGGCGAGTGGGTACAGTATTTACAAAACCAAATGCATAAAGAGGGCTGGGCCTGTATGTATGGCCTCATAGAAAACGGCCGGGTTAAAAAATACATGGTGGCCGTTAACGCGGTAAGCCCGCCTATCTCCAGGGCGGTACTCATACTCTATCAGAATTTTTTCAAGGACCATGAAAACGGAAAAATAGCCCTGGAGAAAATCAAGACCTGGGCCAGGCAAAAGGGCGCCCAAAAGATTGCAATACATACCCTGTATCCCAGGATCAATAAAGAATTCGGTTTTATAAAAGAGCCGGGCGAGAATATGTATATTCCGCTGGACTAGACCGGTGACCGAGATAAAACTTAAACAGACCCAGTGGGGCCTCCGCCGCCGTTAGTGCCGGAAAGGCCTAAAAAGGCCTATACCTTTACATAGGCCCAGGCCCGAACGTTGAACCTGGGCTAAATATGAAAGCCGTTTTTTTGGGGAAATGGAACGGAAAGCAAAAAGTCTTATGAAAAGCCTTAAAAACAGCCAAATTCGCCGGATACAAAAAAAGGTATTTATTTATGTGGCCTTTATTACCGGGATCCTTTTTGCGGCGGCTTCGGCCCATGCGCTAGTGGCTACCGTAATCGGCGCCCTGGCCGGTGCAGCATTTTTCTTTAAAATGGGTATGATGGTTACGGTAGGCGGTAGTTTACTCTTTTCCGCCGGGGCCGGGACCATAGGCGCCCTGATTGCAGGGGCCGCCCTGGGCGCTATCGGGGGTAGCGCCATGGGTCTACCCAGGGCTTTGACGCCGGACCTCCCGGAGGTAGGCAAGGACTCCCCTAATTATAAAGAGGATTACCCGAAGGCCACAGTACAGGAAGGTACGCCCGTACCATTGCCTTATGGCCGTACCCTGGCGGCCGGAAATATCGTACGGCAAAATGACGCCGCCGCAGCCGATTACATAGAGTTTATCATATGTCACGGCCGGGGAACGGTGGATAAATTTTTAGGCCATTGGATAAACGGCGTAGAATGGACCGATTTACGCAATGGTAATCATGCCCGATGGGCGCAAGAAGGGGAAAGCAATCAAAGCGGCGTAACTCACTTATTCAGTGACGCCGAGGCCTCCAATTACCGGGGCTATGCCTTAACCGAGGTACGTTTAGCCAAAGGGGATGAAATACGGGGCCTGGACAATATCTATGCCGTAGGCCTATGGCGGGAGTGCTTAGAGATTGGCCAGGACGCCGGAGGGTCTAAGAGCTGGACCCGTAACCCGGCAAAAATTATATGGGATCATTACATAACTCAAGAGGGCTACGCGGCTTCGGAGCTGGACAGTAACGCTTTTACGGCCCTGGAAAGCTATTGTGATAATGTACCGAGTGACGATAGCCAGCCCATACGGCCGACACCCGTAAGCGATGACATGGTAACGGAGGCGGCCCGTACGGCGAGCTGGCAGTACAAAGCAAAATGGGCATTGAGGAAAGATAAGAGCCTGACGGGCGAGGATGCAAGGGCGGCATGGAAAGAGGAGGCCACGACCAATAAACGTATCAACATAGATTTCAGCATAGCTCAAGTGATAGACAAAATGAGGCTTGAAAACTATCACAACAGCGGCGCGGATACCGATGTAGGAATACAAAACTTTGTCATACAGGGATCCAATAACCCGGCGAGTTTTGCCGATACGAGCTACGCAAGTACGGGCTGGACCGATCTATTAACAGACAGCGCCTCCCAGCATGCCGCCAGTGACGCAAGCGATCCGGAGGAATTCACCATAAGTAATTCCACGGCCTACCGGTATTATGCCATAAAGATGGCGGACAATCACGGTGACGGCAATTATATGGGATTCAGGGATCTAACCTTTTACGGTAAACAGCCCAGGTATACTTTTGACTTTGTTTTCGACACAAATATTGAAAAGGTGGATGCCCTGAAGATTATGTGGGATAGCTTTAATGGTAAGACCATAGACAGCCAGGGAACCATTAAGCCGGTATGGGACGCCGCTCAAATGCATGACGGCGCCGGAGGGTTGACCACAAAATCCAGTAGTTTTAGTTTTGACGAGGATAATATAGTGCCGGGTAGTTTTACCTGGGGCCGGTTAAAACGGCCTAACATAGTGAGGATCCATTTCAGGGATAGCGCCGACAATTTTAAAAAGACATCGGTAGAACTGCGGGACGATAAAGACATAAACGACCGGGGCGAGATAGTACATAGCGAAACATGCTGGTACATTACGGAGCGATCCGTAGCGCTACGCCGATGTAAATATAAATTTGACAAGGCCCGGTATACGGATCATGCTTGCAGGTTGACCGGAGATCCGAGTAGCCAGGCCATCGAAATATATGACCGCGTAGATGTAACGGATCCAAAAGGCATGTGGACGGCCAAGGATTTTGTCGTAATCGAAAAAGACGAGGATCAATACGGCCGCCCAATGTTTTACCTGGAGGAATATAATAGCGGCATATATAATGATGATGGTTTTGAAGTGCAGCCCGGCTACCGGAGCCACCTACCACATCCCAGTGAAGTATCCCCGCCCAGTACCATACATACCCTGGCAAACATAACGACCGGTACAAAGCATAGTTATGGCAGTATATCCGTAAAGATCACGCCGCCTAATTGGCCTCATTATTCAAAAACTAAGGTTTTCGGATCCAATGATGATAGTACTTTTTACTATGTGGGCGAAACCGACGGCGGCAAGGACCTGGTTATTAACGGTATGGGGACGCTATACCAGCCGGGCGATACTGTATATATTAGATTGGTAAACGTAAACGCAAACGGAACACAAGAGCCATTCCCGACTTCCTCGGATGGCCAAATTGTAACCGCCTCGGCCGTACGTTTGGGATCCTTTTATGCAGGTGATACGGACTTGTGGGGCGGTAACGCGGCCCTGGGTAACGCGGCCACGACCATAGTACTAGGGGACCTGGCCGATACGCCCAAAATAGCGATAGGGACCACGACGGCCGATAGTATGACCCTGGCCAATATGGCTACCCATCCGGGATTTTACGCCGACGCTACGGGAGATTGCCGCTTTGGTGGCAATGGCGGCGGAGCGGCCTGGGATCAATCGGAAAGTACTTTTACAGTGGAGGGAATCCTCCAGGCATCGGAAATACACATACCAGACAAGGACAGTACCGCAAGCAGTTTTCATGTGCAAACGGATGGCGATACCTGGTGGGGATGTACCGAGACAAATTTTAATGCAGACAATAATAATGCTACGGCCTATATACTCAAGACCGGGGCTGCAAAATTCCAAAGTGTAACGCTCAGTGATAATGTTATATTATCGGGTTTACAGGCGGGATCCGATATTGATGGCCAATATTTGACGGCCCTATCAGTGGATACAGCCGCAATAGCGGCTTTGGCCATAGAGACTGATAAGATTGATAATCTAGCGATTACCGCCGGAAAAATAGATGCCGCCGCCGTAGAAACTGCAAAAATAAAAGACCTTGCAGTAACAGGGGGAAAGATAGAAGCCGGGGCTATAGACACGGGCCATTTAGCCAATTTAGCGGTTACCGCCGGGAAAATTGATAATCTTACAATTACAGCCGCCCAAATCGCCAATCTTACCATTACCGGCGGAGCGGCTGGCAAAATTGCAACAAGCACAATTACCGAGGATAACATAGTAGCCAATACGATCACGGCCGCGTCAATCGCCGCCAATACGATCACGGCCGCCGAAATCGCAACTGGCACCATTACCGCCTCCGAAATCGCCGCCAATACGATCACGGCCGCCGAAATCAGCGCCGGTGCTATAGATACAAGCGAGCTTGCCGCAAACGCCGTCACGGCCTCGGAGATTAACGGCGGCGCGTTTGGGGCGCTAACCATATCATCGGGAAGTATTACCTTTAATGCCACGGACTCTATACAGATACAGGCCGCTCAAGGTATGAAGGTATTGGCCGGTGCTGATATATACCTTGTGGGACATGCGAGCAATGCTGGTACGATAGTATGTGACGGCACTACTCAGGGTGTTATTTATGGCGCAGAAGCCGCCGGAACCTCGGCCGGGTTTCATCCATCGGGGAGCGGAGTGGGTACTTTTGGGATAGGTTGGGATTTTTATAACAATATGGCTTATCCGTTCAATGTTATTTATATGTATGCAGACGCGGGCATAGTCATAGAAAACCGCGTAGGGGCAAGCTCAAATCGAGCACGATTGAGCCTTGCCAGTGGGCATGTCGAATTAGGTACATTGGATGCGGGATGGATGACCGAGTTGGATATGACGGATACGGCTATAACGGCTATTGTTAATACTGCTACCGTTTTATCATTGGCAGATACAGGCCTAACGATGTCGGCCGGTACGACTATCACTATGGACGGCAATATCCTTATGACGGATACTGATTACATCGGGATATCGTCCGCCGAAAGAGTGGAATTTTACGCCGTCGGATATGTGGCGGTAATGGGGGCAAAACTTGGAATCAGGATTGCCAGCCCACAGAGCATATTGCATGTGCATGACGTATCCAGCGGGGCGGTATATGCCCAATTTACTAATATTACCACAGGATCAGGGGATGCGTCACAAGGGCTTGCCGTCGGAATTTCAGCGACGGAAGTGGCATATCTGTGGAATTACGAGAATACCAACATGATTCTAGGCACGAACAACGGCGCGGCGATTACTATTGATACCTCTCAAAATGTGACCATCGCCGGTACGCTTACCGTCGATGGCGATCAAACCGGGGCTACAGATCATGTATTTGATGATTTCGACGATATAGCGCTTTTATACAGTTGGAGAAAGGGAGAGGGCCTACCGTTTAATGCGGGCGACATATTAAACCGGGATCGATTGTTGAGGGATGCAATGCTTCAATTCTATGAGGAGCAAAAAGAAATATTGTCATATTTATGTATCAAAACCGGTATGACATATGCCGATGCCCTGGCAGCCGCACGGCTAAATTAAACATAGGACCAGGTATAATATTCGACAAGGTAGGGCAGGGATTTATATCCCGCCGATAAGGGGCCGCTATGAAATTACTGCTTATATTATTGGCAATCACGGTAATTGATACCGCTGGCGTACCGGGGCCGGTACCGGAAACAGACGCCCACAAGGCCTATATTGAATCCGTAGAGGCCAGGTTGGAAAGTGAAATGGACCCGCGATTAAATCCCGGCGATTGCGGCGAAATCGAGCCGCCGCCTATGCCCGGCGAAAACCGGGAACCAAAACAAGACCCGGAAAACCAAGAAAAGTAGGGCGGGCGATTTATTTCCCGCCGAAAAATCCAGAAGAGTAGGACGGGTTACCGTACCCGCCGGAAAGGACGAAAAAAATGGGAAAAGTTTATGGGGTGGTAAAATCGAAAGATGAAACCGACGAAAACGAAATTGAAGATCAGGGCAGGGACCTGGGAACAACCGAGGATAAAAAAGGGGACCCTAATAAAATCAATTTTACTAACCGCCAGATCCAGGATGTAAAGGCCGCCATGGATTTCGGTATAGGCCCGTTGGCCCAAATTATCGCGGCGACTGGATGGAAATCAAGCGACAAATTCAACATGCTGAAAACAATAAAGCATATTACCGAGAGCGCCGAGGCCAAGGCCCTGGGGGAGCATATAGAGCAGATCAAAAAACGCCATGAGGAAAAACAGAAAGAACTCCCGGACGAGGAGCGGGTGGCCCTATTGAATAATGATCCGGAATTACAAGAACTGATGGCTTTGCAGAGCGGTTTGAACGGAGAGCGCTTAAACCTGAAAGTACAGGTAATCCCGGAGCAGGTGAGCGTAGCCGCGATCCTCGGCGCCGAGTGGCTGATTAAAATCGACCTGGTAAACTGACATGAAACAATTACTTTTCGGGGCCATAACAAACGCCGTATTACTGGCAATAGCCATAAGCGCCGTACGCCTATGGTTGAACGGCCTTGAAAAGCGGTTAAGGGAAAACATATGCGAGCTGAAAGACGAGGATAAAGAATTATGGAACGCCATTAACGCCCATGGCCACAAAGGCCTGGACGTAAACGGATCGAGAGTGACCCGCTAATGATCGAGGACCAAACAACAAGTAGCCCGCTATTAACGCCTTTTACAATGGATCAATCGGCTTGGCTGCAGCACCAATTAACCAGTGTAATGATGCGGATGGCCGGGCAGGAAAAGCGTATGGAAATAGGTAAAAGATGGCTATCTATAACCATAGGGGCGATCCGGGCCAATACCTTCCGTCCGGATCCAGGCGGGGACCTGGATCCGATAAAATTACAAATAAACGACGGCCTTAACGCGATTATGAAAACCCTGGATGAAATGGAGGCCGACCGGGATCCGGCCCAGTACATAGGTTTAATGCGCCACCAAGTAGGCGAGATAAAAAGGATCCGCTGCAAAACCAAAACGACAAAATCCGAGGGGGAATAGTGTTATGAAAAAAATTACAATTATCATAATAGGAATTATTATCATCATTTCGGGATGCGCCCAGCGCGAAACCCTGATAGACCTTACAGGTGAGGACGTAAAAAATGCCGAGGCCATAAAGGCCATGGCCGAGAACCTATTAAAAACCTGGCCTATCTATTCCGGGATTCTGGTGGGCGCCCTGGGCGACCGCATGAAGGATCTACCACAGCGGGCCATAGTGGCCATAGCAACACTAGACAGCCTGGCCATACAGGGGGACTGGACGGATTACGAGCTGGGTTTAAGCCTCGGCCTCCGGGTGCATATAGCCGCCGCTACCGTAACCGAGGCCATAAGATTGTATGCGCCGGATCTATTGGACGTACTCCCGATGCTATTGTAAAAATGTAATAAAACGAATTTAAAAAGGGGCTGGTTATGCCGGTTCGATGCCATGGGGGCCGTAATAACCGGACAGGCCGCCGCTGATTTAGATATCTCTTTTCTGCAATCCCCGCATTTTATCAGTTTGTGCATTTTTAATCTTGCCACCCTGTTACAAAACCATCCTCACTATAAACATAAACCGGATAATCTCGGCCATATACATGCTGAATTGTGGTGCCATACCGACTAACAGACCTATTCTCATTATCAGGTACGCCCCATGAGGCATATAAGGCACAGACAGACATGCCTATCTTTACTTGTTTTTTATCGATCACTTCCCAATCTAAAATGGTAAATATTTTGCGGTTTTCTAATTCTCTTCTGACGTTTTCACTTTGTGAAAAACCATAAGCCTTACACAAAATATAATCATCGAATTCCTTTAGGTGTTTTTGATCTAGCATTGATACAATGGCAGGGGATCCATAAGTACCTATGCAGGAACCAGCAATAAAAAATATAAATATGGCAAATATGGAATATGTTATTTTCATAACGAAATCACCTAAGTAGTGCTATAGCCTAGCAACTGTTTTAATTCTGCCCAAAACCTATGTCTTTCCGGTGCGGAATCGGGAGGGCTGTAATCCCACATTAATGCGTCAATACGTCCTATTTTATCCTGGATGTTATCCAATTTTTTTGATAAGTCCGAATACTGTTTAAGAAGTACTGATATCATTTCCGTTATCTCAATATCGACCAATTCGTCATGTTGCCGCAGGATCTTTATTATTTCTACCTCATGCGGTGTCAGATCCGAAATGGCCAGATAGTCGGTTTCAGGCGGGACCGGGTCATAGGGGTGCGGTATACCTGTTTCCCCTTTTTCTACGACTGGCGGAGTGATCCAATCAGACGCGGGATAACCCAAATTTTCTATTTTTACAAGACTTGGTTTTCCGATCCTTCCCCTATTAATCCAATTTGCGATTATAGATAATTCAATCCCTATTTTTTCAGATAATCTAGTTTTCCAGCCATGCTTAATAGGTATGTTTAACAATTTAGCAAGAGATTTCAAGTCATTTTCAACATCCTTTGAAAACGTTTTCATTTTTCTTGACAATGTTCTCAATAATTTATTATAATTTCGCCCGCTGGAAAAAGTTATTCAAAAGCCGGGCAGGCGGAAATGATTAAAACATATATTTATAACATTTTGAAAGGTTTTTTACCAAAGAATAGCGCAAATCGAATGGCGTTAAAGAGCCTCCGGGATGCCGGTTTCGAGATGCCGGAGATCCGGAAGGCCTTGTTTGTGCTGAACGGTATCACCATGAAAAGCCTGGCCAACGGGGTAAGCCTGTCCAGCCTGTCAAACACCGTAAAGGGAACCAGGGTAAATGCCCATTGCCAGGAGATCCTAGCCGCTGCCCTGGACTTGGAGGTAATTGAAATATTCCCGGACGCCGGGCCAAATTAATAAAAGGGGCCGATTATGAAAAAGATCACAAGAGAAATTATCATAGATAAAAACCGGTTTAAAGACCTCCATGCCGTCAATTTGACATTGGAGGGGCCGGGATCCGGAAACCTGTGGTGGACGGAAAAAATGCATATCGCCGTTAATGAAAAACCGGATCAAAAATGGATCAAGATCAATATTGAAATCGAATCTATTGAATAACTTACAAAAGGCGGCGGTTGCCCGCAATAGTTAAATATGAAAGGCATAACCATAACCATGGACAGGATAATAGAGCTGATACGGGGGGCGGCGAATACCCACGGCATACCATTGATAGCCGATGAGCTACGAAAACCGGCGCAGACCATACGGAATGATTTGAATGAAACGGGGACCCACAAGCTGGGCCTCCGCGACGCCGTAGGGATAATCGAGATTACCCGGGACCTCCGGCCGCTGGATCGGATAGAGCGCCGGGTGGGCCGGGTGGCCTTTACCGTACCGAAACCGGAAAAGCGAAACATGAAGCCAGTTATGGTGATGATTTCCAGGTTGACAAAGGAATTCAGCGAAAACATGGCTTCCCTGGCCGACGCCATAGAGGACGGCGTAGTAACGCAGAAAGAGGCCAGGCAATGCCTAAAGGAAAACCGGGAAATGATTGAAGCTGGCCTATTACTCCAGGCATATCTAGAGCAGTACTTAAAAATTAAAGAGGTATGACTATGAAAAGGAATGAGGTTTATATTTGTTTGGATTGCGAGGAAATTTTTATACCAGCCAGGAAAGGGGCTACCTGTCCGGAATGTACAAGCATGATTACTTTACCGCTGGCCCGTTGGGTACCCTCAATAAAAAATGGGGATTTCGAGGCCATGGAGGCGGCCACGGATATTGAATTGAAAACCCATACTGGCAGGATGGCCGGTATGGTGGTTGGGAAACTGGAGGCCGAGAAAACAGCCACCATAACAAATACTATAAACGAGATGATAGCGAGCGAAAAACTGGGGAGGCCATCAATATGGGGCCGAATAAAACAAAAACTATCCGCTGTCCGAAATGCGGCGGCCCGTTAACCTGGACGAAAGTAACCACCTACACGGCCGGAGGGTTTTATGATTGGAGATTGGATATCCGGTGCGTATGCGGGCCGGTTACGGATCCGGAGACGGCCGCCCGGATCCGCGAACGCTACGACGAAATGACGGCCCGCCGGATCCGGGCCGAGCAGGAAAATAACCTGAAAAGTGCCCTGGGCCGCCGGGTATATAATTTTTTAAAAAGACGGTAGGGCTATGGATTCCATGGAAAAATTTTTAGGGAGTATCCGCGAAACATACGCCTATAGATGGATACAAACGCTTTCAGATAAAGGCATTAGGGCGCTGGTAATAGCGCCGGACGGGAGGGAGGTAGAGGTTAATTTACCTCGTAAGCGGGTAAGCATTGACTCGGCCGCGAAACAGATAACCATAGAGCGGTGGTTGGCTGAAAAGGTGGGCCTGGAAAAACCGATAAACAAACATAAACAAATAACAAACAAACACCATACAGAGGGGGGAATCCATGGCCGAGTATGAAAGGGTAAAACTAACGGGTTGTACTGGCCTTTGGGCAGCCGTCCTATTCCAGGCGGTAGACGATTACCGGGCCTGGGGCGATAGTCCATATGTATCACGGCAAAAGCGATTGATTGGCTATCAGGCGGAGACATGGTTGAGAAGCGAATCAACCGAAATGCCCGCCTTTTTGTGGGTCTGTTTGGTCCTGGGCCTGGATCCGGAGGCCGTAAGGAAAAAGATTTTAAAAGGCGTTAAGAAAACGGAAAAGAAAGATACCGACAAAATAACCGCCATCGGCCTATTGCCGCGAAAAACTAGAGAATCAAATAATCCCATAGGGCGATTGATACAGTCATACCGCCGACGCCACAGTATCACCCAAAGGGAGATGGCCCGCCGGGTAGGATGCCCACGGGGCGTTATCGGCCAATTTGAAGCCCGCCCGGACTACGGACGTACCGGTAGCCGGTACATACCCATTATCGAGGACCTGGTTAATGGCGAATAAAATAGAGTACGTAGATAAGTCCTGGAATCCCATACAGGACGTTATAAAGGGCGCCCAGGGCCTGGGCTACCATTGTACCAAGGTTTCCGAGGGCTGTAAAAATTGTTGGGCCGAGCAGATCAACAATCGTTTTGGAAACGGCCTCCCGTTTGATACCCGCCCGGCAAATTTTGAGATCATATCCAAAACCCTACTAGAACCAATCAAGCGAAAAAAACCCACCCGCTACGCCGTACAATTTATGGGCGACTTATTTCATCCCTATATAACCTTTGAGCAGATCCAAGCAGTGTTTTCTATTATGGCCGTATGCCAACACCATGAGTTTATGATTTTAACGAAACGCCCTAACACTACGGTTGAGTTATATCGACAATGCGAAATACCGAAACCAAATGACCATATTTGGGTAGGTGTTACGGTAGAAAACCGGCGGTACGATCATAGAATACTGGGGTTAAAGGAAATACCGGCGGCCAAAAAATTTGTATCCATGGAGCCGCTACTAGGGCCTTTTAATTTCCTCCCGCCCTGGTTAGAATTCCTGGACCTGGTAATAGTGGGCGGCGAGGCCGGGCCGGGATCCCGGCCGGTACACCCGGACTGGATCCGGAACATACGCGACAAATGCGCCGCCGCTGGTGTACCGTTTTTCTTTAAACAGTGGGGCGATTATATTCCGGCCTACGATGCCGGTTACAGATCCGAGGAAAAGGATAGCTGGGGCCGGGATTTCGGCCAGGCCTGGGCGAAATCCAAAAAGCAATGGCGATTTAGCGACGGTACCCAAATGGTACACGTAGGCAAAAAAGCCGCTGGCCGTACCCTGGACGGCCGCGAGCATAACGGCGGATTATAATTTTGCAAAATCAACATAAAAATATTCCTGAAATTATTTATCCTCCATACTCCCTACGGGTAAAGGACGCGGCCATACATTTTGGGATAGCGGCCCAAACATTATACCAGTGGGTGAATGATGGAAAACTGATTAGGGGAAAGCATTACTTGAAAATCGGCCGAGCTGTTTGTATTATCCGAGAGGAGTTTATTAAATTCATGTTTATGGAGGACGGTACAAATGGCGGTTAGGGCAAGGGGTAAAATTCTATATATCAATTTCCGGTGTTACCTCCCGGACGGCCGGAGGGTGCGGTGCGACGAATCAACTGGGTTAACCGATAACAAGAAAAACCGAAAAGCCGCAGAGGCCAAGGACCGGGCTATAAAATACCATCTACGGGCGGGAACATTTGATTACCTAACCTATTTCCCCGACGGATCCAAAGCCAAGTACTTTAAAAAGCCTACCAGCGATCTACTTTTTTCAGACTGGTGGAATCAGTGGCTAGATGAGAAAACCATACGCCCGAATACCGCTAGGGGCTGGAATTCTACCTACCGGGTGCATATCGGCCCGCAATTCGGACACAGGCCGCTGTCCGAGATAACCGAGCATGAAATACTTGTTTTCCGTAAAACCCTGGAGGGCCGCCTCCAAGGATCCACTATTAACGATAAGATCATAAAGCCGTTATGTATGGCCCTATACAGGGCCTTTAAACGCGGCCTTATAGATGCCTATCCTTGTGAGGAGATAGGCCGCCTAGACGAATTACCCGTAGATATCAATCCTCTAAACTTTGGGGAATTGGCCAACCTATTAGATACCCTGAAAAAGAAAAACCGGCCAGCCGAGCATGATCTGATTTTCATATGGAGCCGTACCGGCCTACGGCCTGGGGAATTGTGCGCCCTGGAGTGGAAACACGTAGACTATTTCAATGCAAAATTGATGATTAGACAGACCATGTTACCCTCCGGATCCGTAGGGCCGCCAAAAACAAAACATAGTATACGGGACGTAGACATAAGGCCGGAGGTATCCGACGCTTTTACAAGACAGGAGCAGCGTACCGGCCTGATGGATTCATACGTATTTCTGACGGCAAGGAATAACCCTTACAGTGATCCCTATCTCCGGAAACGGTTTAGGTTTTGGCTTCGACTGGCCGGGCTATCCTATCGGCCGCCCAAACAGATACGCCATACCTTTGCTACCCTACACCTGGCCGCCGGTGAAAACATAGGCTGGGTATCAAGGATGCTGGGCCATGCATCCCCCAAGATTACATGGGATAGGTATTACCGGTTTATCCCCAATCTAACAAGAGACGACGGCAGCGCCTTCGAAACCGAAATCAAGAAGCAAAAAGGTAGCAAACAGGTAGCAACCAAAAATAAATAACCGAAAATCAAGGGAAAATGCAGTACCGTTGGGACTATCCGTAATCAGCTAAACCCTTGATTTTCCTTAATGGAATCAGGGGTTTTTTTATGCTTTCTTATCCTGCCTTATATCCAAAAGGTAGCATTGCTACCATCTACCAGCAGAAAACCAAATGGTGTCAATCCACAAAAAAAAGGGAGGGATTTATTATGAAAACATCGGAGGAAACTATTAGCCTGGATAATTTAAAAGAGGGAGCGGCTATAGAATTGTTTAACAGGGAAATACAGATGGTATTGAATGACATCGTAGATCCTAACAAACAACAGGACGCCGCGAGGGAGGTTGATTTAAAACTATCCATTAAGCCGTCAGAGGATGGAATGATGGGCGATGTAATCTTAAAAATAAAATCAAAATTAGCGCCCATGGCGCCGGTGTTTACTAAGGTAGTTATGGGCGGTAGATCCGGACACGGCGAGGCCAGGGAATTAGTATCAACGCAGCAAAAATTATTTGATGGGGATAGTAAAGTTATACCCATAGAAAGGATGGAAGATGATTAAAGAGGCTATAGAGAAAATTATAGAATTAAGCGGCCCGGAAACTATCGACGTAGACGGTAGGACCTATGCATACAGAAAATGGGAGCCTGTTAAAGGACCTAAACCGGATACATTAAACGTTAAAACTTTAACCGGTTTTGTTGACTATCTAAAAGATATTGGCGAGCTGGATGGCATAAAGGATTTAGGAAGTTTTATTCATATCGAATCCTATAAAGCCGTTAGCCTACGCGGGCCATTTGATAACTATGGCGTTAGGGTTAATTATATCCGGGCAATACATACGGGGCCTGTATTTCAATTTGGAAATTGGTACAGCCCTGAGGAATTTATAATACTGGCACAAAGCCTGTTTGAACAAAGCGACGCCATGAGGGGATTGATAAAGCAGATAGGGAATTTAGCCGAGCAGGATATAAAGACCATTGAGGACGATGGCGTAACCCAGGAAATAACGGTAAAAACTGGAGTGGCCGTAGTAGGGCAAGTACAACTAAATCCGATAATTGAATTGATACCCTATCGTACGTTTTTAGAAGTTACGCAGCCGAAATCCGATTTTTTAATACGCCTCCGTAAACCTGGGCCACAGATAGCCTTATTTGAGGCCGACGGCGGCGCATGGGAATTATTAGCGATACAAAGTATAGGGAAATGGTTAGAGGGTATAGTAGGGGAGGAGTTTAAAATAATCGCATAATAAAAAAAATGGTGGGAGGCCGGTTTACTTATCAGGCCTCTAGTAACGCGGATATTGTTTAGAGGATAGGCCGCGAATAAAATAGGGGGGGCTAATAATGCCACGTAACCGGCGATCCCTAGGAAAAAGGATAAGCCATAGTAAGCGAGTGAATAAATTATCAATCAGGGCCATGCTGCTTTATACCTGGTTAATACCCCAATACGACGACGACGGGCGTATAGACGGGGACCCGGAGGACCTGAAATACAATGTATTTCCTCGCCGGGAGGATATCACGGTAGATGATTTGGTTGATGATATAGAGGCAATGGTGGCCCTGGACCTGGTGACCTGGTACGAGGTAGACGGTACGCCATATGTCCAAATGGATCCGGAAGCCTGGGAGGAAAACCAATCTTTCAGGGGGATAAAAAGGATACATAGCAAGATTCCGAAATATGACCCGGCCGCACATAAGGTGTACCACTACACCGGGGGCGGTGTACCAGGACACCAAAATAATGGACCAGTACACCGGGATCGGTGTACCACTACACCGGGGGCGGTGTACCAGGACACCGGAGGCGGTGACCAGGTACACCCTATAAGAGAAGGTAAGAGAAGTAAAGAAAAGAGTTTTACTAAAGTAAAACACCCTCCGGGTGACCTCCCTCCAAAACCAAAAGAGAAAAAGGGCTTTACCAAAGTACTGGGGGATAGTGCGCCTATAGTTGAATTGGCCAACCAGGTGCTGAGTAGAAACGGCGCAAAATCTTTTAAAGACGTATTCAAATGGGTGCAAAAAATGACCAATGAAAGTATGCATCCCGGCGCCATTAAAGAAACCCTCCAGCAAATAGTAAACCGCTGGGATAGCATCGAGGACCCATGGCCCTATAGTACGAGCGTATGTTTTAAACTATCAAGCGAGTACGCCGAAAAGGAACGAATAGCCGAGGCCGAAAAACTCAAAAAGGATTTAGACGCATTTCTACAAACCGAGCAGGGCCAGGCCATTACCGGCCTTCTATCCAAATCAATCAAGAAAGTACCAGACGCCAGGGCGCCCTAGTAATGCGATCGACAATTAGCGATCGACGGCCGCCGCCAGGGATCCGCCAGGGGACCGGCGCCGCCCGGATCCGGCCGAGGCCTCCGCCCTGGGGATCCGGATAACAAAAAATCAATTCTTAAAGAATCAAGATTTTTAAAAAAGGGGAGGGAGTAAATGGGTGAACGTATAGAGACAATGTATCTCCGGTATGATTTTACGGAGGATGAAAAAAAGAAAATAGCCGAGGACATGGCCAGAAAATTAACCCAATTAAGACAAAAGCAGGACGATAAAAAGGCCATTGCCGCCGAGTTAAAAGGCGAGATAGACAGCCTCCAGGCCGAGATAGCCCTAGCGGCTACACGTTTTAATAACGGCTATGAAATGAGAGACGTTAAATGCAAGGTAAGGCCCGACTGGGATCAAAAGACCTGGGAATTTATCCGGGACGATACCGGCGAAATTGCCAAAATAGAAAAAATGACCGCCGATGATTTACAGCAAAATCTACGCCTCGCGGT
>Ga0180434_10001004_pt1 | contig 41434 bp, 73 predicted proteins | sample SS_ome_7_FD_132453 | JGI IMG/M metagenome (GOLD analysis project Ga0180434, IMG submission 132453) | Hypersaline lake sediment archaeal communities from the Salton Sea, California, USA - SS_1_D_2 metaG | ecosystem: Environmental > Aquatic > Non-marine Saline and Alkaline > Hypersaline >... | reverse complement strand
GGAGATAGTAATGAATAAAATAGCAACAGTATTCTGGAATTTATTCTGGATGGTCATAGGTGTATGTCTTGGTGCACTTGCTGTATCTTTAACAGTTAGAGGCATTCAAGCAATATTTGATATAGTGAGGTAAATGTTGTTTTTGAAGAATTTATCAGAAGAATATGGATTATATTTATGCACATGTGTTAATCAAGGTAAAATGCCTATGTCTTTTAAGGAATATGTTAATGCTAATTCTATACGTGGATCATTATCGTTTCCAGAATATGACAATCTTGAAGGCGCATTAAGTTATGACAATCTTGAAGGCGCATTAAGTATAAAAGAGTGAGGTAAATTATGGATAATAATATGATAATTTGCTGGATGTCTATTTTTGCAGCAATTCCGTTTTTATTGTTAATGTTTGTTGCTTTTGTCTTTAATTTAGATACAAAATATAATTTACGTGATAAGCCGTTTTTTATTGGAAGCGGACTTGCCATATTATATCATTTTGCAATTGAACCTGTTATATTTTATTGTATTAGTGTTCCAGAAGATATGATTTTTGTTAAGTTCATGAGTGGTTTTTTTATAATTCCACTTATTCCAGTGCAGGTTACTTTTATGGCTATATGTGGTTTTTTTATTATTTCTAAAGAAAAAACAATTAAATTTAGACAGAAGCAATATGATAGAATTAAATTAAAAAAAGAGCATAGTAAAAAGCATGAGCTGTATTCTGGTATGGTGTCAAATCCAGAATATGATAATTTTGACGGTGCGTTAAGTGTCCCAGAATATAGTGATTTAGAAGGCGCATTAAGTATAGAAAAGTGAGGTAAATTATATGATTATATTGTTTAAAGATGCAGTGGTTAATTTAAATATTCGCGATACGTTTAGTTTTGGCATATATCGTGTTTCGTCTAATTCCGGCGAGGCTTCATTTTATATAAATGGGAACGATATATTTGACATAAAATATGAATTTATGTCATATGCTGTTTCTCGCAAAATAGTATATGAAATTTTTGAAGATGTAAAAACAGGGTTGCTTCGTGGAGAAATAATCTATGATGTAGAAAAGGAATTAAATGACAAAGTAAATAAATATGGCGAAATATATAGAAGAGAAGTCAAAAGGAAAAGGGCCGCTAAAAATGGGCTTTCATTTCCAGAATGCGACAATCTTGACGGCGCATTAAGTATAAAAGAGTGAGGTAAATTATGGTTCTTAGGATGACAGGATGTTGTGGAGAATGTGGTAATTTTATTTACGAAGGAAAAGAGTGTATGTGCAAAAATCAGCCTGAAATAGAAATATCCAGTAAAGAAAATCAGCCTGAAAGTGATGGAGGTAGACGAGTTATGACTAATGAAGATATGGAAGGATCTAAGCATTTTTCATGTAAGCATTTTAAAGCTGAATATGATCATTCTGATGTATGTTTTGAGTGTCATAAATCTGGAAACTATTCAAGATATATACCAAAAAATTCAGTTAAAAAAGAAGTAGATATAAATCAAACAAGATGGAATATGTTAGAAGTGTAAATAAGTGAGGTAAATTATGCTAGATGCCGAAACGCTAAAAACAGTTGACAAAATTCTAAAAGCAGAAGATAAAGTTATAGATGGAGAGACTAGTGAAAAATAAAGATTTAATCGCTAGAGAAAAAATTCAAGAAAATTTAGACAAAATATATGAATTATCGCTAGAAACAAATGATATTCTCAACAAAATAAAAAATGAGAAACATGAAGATTTGGCTAGAGGTAGATTTGTTGACATAATTATAAATTTGCACCATGGGTGGCATTTTTAATATAAATTATGCAATTTTTTGTTATGTGCAAACATTAAGGAGTTTAAAAGTGCAAGCAGGACGACCAACTAAATACGACGAAAAGAAACATGTGCAATTGGCCAGACTATGTGCTAGAGCAGGACTAACTGATGTCGAAATAGCAAAAGAGTTAGAGATAGCGACATCAACACTATATAAGTGGAAGTCTCAATATGAGACATTTGCGGAGGCCTTAAAGGAGAATAAAAAAATCGTTGACGACCGAGTGAAGGCAAGTCTATTAAACAGAGCACTAGGTTATGAGTATAGTGAGGAAGTGAGTACTAAAAATGGTATAGTTAAGATAGTTAAGGTTATGCATCCTGATCCTACCAGTGCGATATTCTGGTTAAAGAATAGACAGGCGCATGACTGGAGAGATAAGAAGGATATTGATTTGGGTGACGATTTAAATATTACAATTAACATTAAGGGTGCAGAATGAACTTAATGAATATATTATCAGTAGTGGTCGTTTGTTTATTTTGTATGAGCTTATTGGCTTATATTGTTGCAAATCTGATGTCACAGCTTGGACCGTGGCAACATGTATACAGCCTTGCGTCGTTTGTCATATTTGGCGTATGGTATTTGATTGCAGGTAGACATTATTTGAGATGAATAAAGATGTAGAAGTTCCACCTAAAGTACTTCCAATATTCAAGTCAAAGAAAAGAAACATAGTAATGTATGGCGGCAGAGGTGGTTCTAAGTCATGGGCCGTCGCTATTGCCTTAATAGTCAAGGCCATGACGAAAAGAAATCAGATTATCCTGTGCACAAGGGAAGTCCAGAACACAATAGAGGATTCCGTTTTAAGTCTACTCGCGAAAATCATACAAAATTTAAATCTCAATCACATATTCGACATACAGAAGAACAGAATATACTGTAAAAATGGATCTAGATTTATATTTAAGGGGCTTAGCCATAAGATTACAGGAGTCAAATCCACAGAGGGTGTTAATTATTGTTGGATTGAGGAGGCGCAAAGTGTTAGCCAGAAATCAATTGATATATTATGGCCTACCGTCAGGAATAATAATAGTCAATTTTTTGTGACATTTAACCCGGAAACTGAGGACGATCCTATTTATAGACGATTCGTAACAGGCAATAGGGAAGACACTTTACTGATCAAGGTGAATTATCTAGACAACCCATATTTTCCAGATGTACTCAGGAAGGAAATGGAATGGGACAAGCAATACGATTATGATAAGTATTTGCACGTATGGGAAGGGAATCCTAAGACTATTACGGATGCATGCGTGTTTAAGGGCAAATTTGTTGTAGATATGTTCAATACGCATGAAGGTGTCGATTTTTATTATGGCGCCGATTGGGGATTTGCAAATGATCCAACTTGCTTGATAAGATGTTATGTTTATGATAATTGTTTATATATAGATTACGAAGCATATGGTGTAGGTGTCGAAATTGACGAGATACCACAATTATTTGATTCAATTCCACAGGCAAGGCGAAATAAGATTGTTGCAGACAATCAGAGGTCAGATACAATTAGCTATTTAAATCGAAAAGGATTTATTATTAAGCCATCTAGGAAGGGCAAAAATAGTATAAAAGACGGAATAGAATTTATAAAGAAATTTAAGAAAATATATATACACGAGCGGTGCAAGAATACTGCATATGAGTTTATGTCGTATAGTTACAAAATTGATAAACTAACAGAAGAAATTTTGCCAATTATAGTTGACAAATATAATCATTGCATAGATGCTATCCGGTATAGCTTAGAAGGCTTAAGGAGGGGGTACTCGCAGAGATATGAACCTACTGGTGTCAAAATGCAAGACCTATTTAGCAAAAATAAGCGATTAAAATTTTAAAAGAGGTAAGTTATGGAGCTAAATAAGATTAAAGTGAAAAAGACAAAAAGTGATTTAGACAGATTAAGGCTAATGTATATCATCGCAAAACAAAAGGCAAAGTCTTTTGAGGAATTTCTTGAAATCAACGATAAGCATATACAAGATCTTGAATATTTTTGCGAATTGTTTTTAAATAAATTAAATGAGTCGTAAGCGATTAAATAATAATTGACTTTTTAGAAATATATAAATATAATGTCGAAAAATAGGAGTTGGATTCATGTCGGATAGAATAAATGGCGCACAGATTGCAAAAATAATAGACAACTACGATAATAGCCAATATGTAACTAATGATGCATATTATCAGGGTTCCAATGTAACTATTTTAGCGAAAGATTTTGATGGAACACCAGATAATCGTGTGCCTTTGCCATTCGCACGACGAACCGTACTTGATATTATGGGTTATGCATATAAGCCGGGGCATGTAAGGTACGATTTTAATATACAGGAAAATAACGAGAAAGCAGTTGAGCAAATAGAAGAAATTTTCAAACATAATCAAGAGAATTTAGTTAGTGCAGAAATATTTCAAGACGCTTTAATTAAGGGGCAGGGTGCTGAGCTAATGTACTGGACTAATGGTGACAAGTTGCCAGAGTTTGTACAGATTCCACGAGAACAATGTATATTTGTTTATGAGGATAGCATAAAAGAGAAGCTTAAATACTCTATTAGATATTATACATCCATTACAATTAGTGAAAATGGAGATGTTGAAACAATAAAACATGCTGATGTTTACTATAGCGATATTATACAATTTTTTGAACAAAAGGAAATACAGGCAACACAGACAGTAGATCCACAACTAACCACACAGCGCAATACCACAAGCGAGTTCAATTCTTACCTCTTCAAACGGGAGGAGCGTCACTTTTTCGGTGACGTTCCTCTCTATCCTTACGATATTTCGACTGATAGACTCGGTGTGTTCCAGCCTGCAATTACAATCATTGATGCAATGGATGACATGACAAGCGATTCAATTTTAAACGCTTTGCAGAGGTTTAACGATTCAATTTTGACTCTTTCGAAACGGCTGGAGAGTGATGTCATAGAAAATATAAAAGAATATCGCATCATGGATGATATGGGCGGGAAAGAAGAAGGAAATTTTGTTGAATATATTCAGAGGAAAATGGATATCAATTCGACTATTGAGGGTTTTGAAATATACGAGCGTCTTTACTATGAACTCACAGGAATACCGAAATTAAGTGATGAGAAATTCCATTCACAATCTGGGATTGCAATTCTATATGCATTGATACCATTTGAAAATTTAATTAGCACGATGGAAGTGTATTTCAATAATGGTCTACAGAGGCGACTGCAGTTATTAAATAATTTACTCAAAACAGATGTTAAATCAGAAATAACATGGAAAAGAAATTTACCCGAAGACATTTTGGGCAAAATTAACGAAATAGTTTTATTGAAAAGAGAGGGTTTGATTTCACTTGAAACTGCATTAGAAAAATTACCGGAAACAATAGTGAGTGATCCAGAAAGTGAAATTGAAATGATAAAAAAAGAAAAAGAAGAAAATATGTCTATGTTCGAAAATAATTTCAATGAACCGGAAGATGAAAGCGAAAATGATGGCGAGGACATGCAGGAAGAGCAGAAACAAGAGCAGGAAGAAGTTGAATAATGGGGATCAGTTTCGACGAGAAGCAAATATATAATTTGCAGATAAAAAATATTTCAGAATTAAATAAGAGACTTGCAAAGATATTTGAAAACTCAAGAGATGCAGCATTAGAAAAATTGTTAAAATATCGTTCGTCAGTTGTTCGGAATGGTGTAGTCGTAACAACAAAAGAGCAGCGATTGATAATGATGATAAATGAAATAAATAAAGAAATAGCAGATTTAACACGTAAATCATACGCTGCAATACAAAAAAATTTTATAAAAACATATGAATCGACATATTACCTAGAAGCATGGGCAATAGAAAAGTCAGTCAATATGGATCTTGGATTGAGTGCAAGTTATTCAATAAATTTGCCAAAATTAAACGAAAAAGCAATTCAAGCTGCATTTGATCAGAGAATCGGAGGGTTATTACTAAAAGATAGAACGAATAGATTCAGAACAAGGTTGCAGTTCGCTGTACAGGATGCTGTTGCGCAAAATATAATTGAGGGGCAAACTGTTAAACAATTGAGTAAAAAATTGAAACTAATAAACGAACAAATGAATGCAGGATTAAAACATACGCAAACTATAGCAAGAACTGAGTTATTGAAGGCTTACAGTTTAGGACAGGATGAGACAAGAGTTGAGGCAGAAAAATCGGGTGTTGAATTTAATTATATATGGAATGCAACACTTGATGCAAAAGTTAGACCAGACCACGCAGCAGCTGATAATACTGAGGCGTTAATTATAGATGGGGAGCCAGTTTTTAAGGTTGGCGGTATAGAAATGAGAGGACCACGTATTCCGGTTGTTCAAACAGGAAGTAAAGCTGAAGCTGCACAGGTTATAAATTGTAGGTGCAGGCGTTTAAATATACCTTTCGGGATTAAGCCAACAAGTAGAGTAGCAAAAACAAAAGAGGGGAGATGGAAAACGGTTAACGGTGATTTAACTGCAAAAGAATGGATTAAAAAAGAATACGATATAAGAGTATAGGAGTATATAATGTCAGAAGAAATTCAAGAAACTCAAACACCTGAAGTGAGTGAGGGTCAGCCACAGGAAAGCGTAAACTTTGACGAGATATTGAAACAAAAGGATTCTGAAATTGACAATTTGAAAAAAATTGCACAAGGTCAGGACAAGAAAAATTCTGAGCTTTTTAAAAAAATAGAAAGTTTAGAAAAAATTATTAACGAAAAAGACAATAGCAAGAAAACAGTTGAGCAGCAGTTGCAGGAAATGCAACAACTGATTACAGAAAGAGACGCAAGAGAAAAGCAAAAGGAAAAAGAGGCGATAGTGCATAAAATTATTGCTGAAAACAAACTTGATCCGACATTTGACTTTGATTTTCTGTATAAATTCGAAACTGAAGAAGCTATTAAGGAAAATGCTCAAAAACGAGCAGAATATTATAATAAAATTAAAGAAGATGGCTTCAGGGAGAGAGTTTCTGGATCGGAACCAACAAGAGGAGAGCGCATAGATTCCAATAATTTAAAAGATAAATCTTTTTTTGAATTAAATAAAATTGTTAAAAATGATCCAAAAATGGAGGAGGCCGTCTTGAAAGAAATTGATAGGAGAACAAAAAATGGCTGAAACCAAAATTAGTGATATAATTGTACCATCGATTTTTTCTAGATATTTTTTAGAGGAATCAATTAAGCGGAATAGATTTTATAAGTCTGGCATAGTAACAAGGAGTTCAGAAATTGATGCTTTGCTTGCAGGAGGAGGCACAACTTTTAATGCGCCTTTTTTTACGGATTTAGGGGGAAGTTCTGATGTCCCATCTGAAAGCGGTACACAGACAGTAAATGTAATTAGTACTGGACAGGAAGTGATCAGGCGTCAGATGAGGACTAAGGCGTGGGGAACAAATGCAATAGCACAGATTCAATCAGGCGAAAACGTAATGTCAGCGATTAACAATTACGTTCCAAATTTTTGGGCAACAGAATATGATAAAAATATAATCTATATGATGATTGGGCTAATCAACGATAACCTGACAAACGATTCAGGAGATTTGGTGCTTGACATTACAGATGAATCTGGAACAAACGCATATATTTCAGATAGTGTTATTTTGCAGACGATTGCAAAGCATGGAGAAAATGGCGTAATAGGGCGTGGTGATAATACTGAATTCCAATATGTTGTCATGCATTCCAACACGTATCATTACCTTGTTAATCAGGATTCAATAACATTCACTCCGATTTCAACTCAGACAAGGCCGCTTGGTATCTATAAGGGAATGGAAGTTATAGTCGACGACAATCTTGTTCGTATGAGCGAGTCAGGTGGATATGCATATTACACGTATCTTTTTAAGCCCGGCGCTATTCACATGGGATCAAGTTCTGTTGGCTATGAACCGACTTCAATTGAGCGAGTTGAGGGCAGAGGCATGGGTGTCGAGGAGCTTTACACTCGTACAGTTTTTGCGTTTCATGTTGATGGCTTTGCATGGCAGGGGGCATCTATGGCTGGTCTTTCACCTACTGATGACGAGCTTGCAAAAGGATCAAACTGGAACAGGGTTGCGTCAAACGCACAAAATTGTAAATGGGCAGCATTGCTGCATGAAATTCCTGATGATTGGGAAGTGTAATATAAAGGGGCTTCGGCCCCTTATCTTTTAAAAAGGAATAGAAATGGACGAATATAATAAAGTATTAGCTGAGTCGATGAATAAAAAACAATTGTTGTTAAAAAAAGATATTGTTTTTTTGGAAAATTATTTAGATTTAATATACAAAGAAATAAAAGAAATTAAGGAGAAACTACATGATAGAGAAAAGGAACGAGATGTGGTGCGTAATACACGGCCACAAACAGAAAAGGGGAAGCAAAAGGGACAAGCCAAAGGGGACAAAAATTAAATGTTTTGCTACCAGAAAAGAGGCACAAAAAATGCATGCTGCAATAATGGCTAACAGGTGATCACTATGCCTACAATTACCTATCCATTCACCGTAAGCAGTAATTATGATTTCGACAACACTGTTGTGGAAGTGAGCAGTGGCACTGGTAAGCTCAAGTTAATTGATTTTCCCGGACTTGATTTCGTTGAAGACTTTGCAGATGATACTGGTTTTGTTTATGATAGTGACAGGGCAGAATTTGTTGATGGATCAGTGAGGCAAAAAGATCAAACAAATGGTGCAATTTCTGGTGCCCGATACGAAACAACAATCAATCTTGAAGCATGGTCTGGTGGAAGTGTTACAGGAACAGCCGTTGGTGGAGCTTCGATCAGCGCTAATAGATTAGATCTGGCCAGCAATGATGTGCGGTATGTTGATTATGTAGCAACTGGGAATTTTGGTACAGGTAATGTTGGATGCATAAGAATGAAATATACTCCCAATTACACTATCCCAGATGGTGATAAGACGATGTATGTTCATTGCAAAACTATGGGTGTTGTTATAAATAATTTTTTAATGATAAGACATCAGGGCACAAGAAGGATTCAGATTCTTGCATATAATTCTACCGGTTCTGTTCTACTTGATTATGTAACGGCGAATCCGTGGGTAGTTGCATCTGGCACAACGTACGAAATTGAATTAAATTATGATTTCACAAATGGAGCTACAAGAATATTTATTAACGGTGTACAATTTGGCGCTACGCAGACAGATACTGGAACAATTGATAAATCTCAAATTGACGATCTAAGAATAGGCGGAAATTATGGCGGTACAGATACATCTAATTTTTTTATAGAAGATTTGCTTATTTTTGACACAGTTCAGCATACTGAGAACTACACACCGGGTTATACTGTACCAGAATACAGGTATGCCGCAAGCACGGTAATTTTGCCAGAAATGGTAGACGAATATCCCGGCACTTTAGTTTCTTTTGATGAATTTATTACGACTGAAACTGGATCACCTAAATATACATTGCAGATAGGCAGGTCCGGCAATTATTTATATTGGGGTGTGGCGACGTGGGACATCTCAGATGGAACATATCCTCAGTCAACCGACGCCATTACGTTTGATGTAAATGCAGGTTCGCTTGATGTAGAAGGAGAAATTTACGGGCAATTTAAAATTCATTTTAACAACTCAAATACACTGTCAAGCGTTGGTGAGCTGACTGCTACACTTACAGCACAACAATATTCTGATACATCGCCAACCATTGTGCCCAACACATCTTTTTTTACTGATTTGATTTCAGAATTTATGGTAATTGAAATCATAGACTCAAATACAGAGATAACATGCAGTTTAAGCAAAAACGGAACATGGTATTACCACAATGGTACTGCATGGGTTCAAGCGGATGGTACCGTAGATCAAAGCAATAGTGAAAGTGAAATAAATGCAAATATAGCAAGTTTTATATCAGGTCAACAGACGGTAAAAGTGAAAGTATTTTTAACAGGATGCTGTTTGACGACGCCACAAATAGACTCAATAATAATATCGTATGATTTTGCAGGCACTCAACCGGCAACACGAAATACATGTATTGTTTATGGGCATGAAAATGATATACAGGGACTAACAACAGGCGATACAATTAAGGTGTATTTAAATAAAGATATGGTTGTCTATAAGGGTGATCAATATATAAAAAATAAAACATATACGACGACAGTTGGAGTAAACGGATATTGGGAAATTGAGCTAGTAGAGAATACTAACATGACACGTGGATCTAAATATATATTTAATTTTGGATCTAATATAAAAATTGATAAATATGTGCCTGATGTTTCAAGCGCACGTTTTACGGATTTAACGGGGTAAAAATGGCTATAACAGACAAGGAAACGGTAAAGATGTTTCTTGGAATCACAAGTACTACGTATGATGAAAGGATAGAGGCTCTTATTTCTCAAGTGGAAGATGACTATTTGAGAATTAGAGGTGTAGCATGGGATGAGGATTCGAATGATAATATTGAGTATCCAGACAATGCGGATTCAGTTGCATCTATGATGATAGGTCATATGTTGTCATCTATGACTTTTAGTGATGTAAATTACGGTAATAAAATGAGTGAATCGATAGGCAGTTATTCATATACAAAAGGCGCAAACAAAGAAAAAATGATACATGGGTATCCGGAGGCAATAGTTAAAAGGATAGACAGATATCAAAGAGCGAACTAAATATAGCAGAATAAATGGAATGTTGAGTGGTCGTGATTGTTTTATAGTTGGATCCGGATCTTCATTATGCGGATTTGATTTCAATAAATTGGACAAACATTTCACGATAGGGATGAATCACATTGTTGAACATTACGACAAATTGAATTGTTTGTTATTTGCTGATAGAATTTTTGTGAAGACAACGCCATACGATTTATCAAAATTTCAAGGGATGATTTTTGCATCTGAGAAAGCAACATACCAGCCAGAAATAGAAACAATTAAAAATAATGACAATTTCTATATTTTTCAAGATAATCGTGGTCATCTGTCTACAGATATAGAAAAAGATGGGCTTTATCATCCGACAAATTCTGCTATAATGGCAATGAATTTGGCTTTAATAATGAATGCAAAAAAAATATATCTTCTCGGGTTTGATTATGTTGACAAAAAGGGGAACAGGCACTTTTATCCAGATTATGAACATCATAAGCGGTATCCAATGATCAAATTTTTAAAAAAACTTGATAAGATGCTTGCATTTGTTCCGCATAGAGATAGATTTATTAACTTGAATCCAGAAAGTGGTTTGAATTTATTTAAAAAACAAAATAGGAGTACAGTGCTATGATTTATTATGTTATTCCGGCCAAAAGAGATTCTGAAGGATTTCCGTTTAAAAATAGAAAACTTTTTGAAAATACAATTAAAACTATACCTGATAAATATAAAAAAAATGTAATCGTTACTACAAATGATCAAGTTATACTTGACCATTCAGCATATCATGGTGTCAAAGCTATTTATAGAAATAACGAAAATAGCGGACTAAATATACATACGCATACATCAAGCATGAAAGATGTTTTAACCGATGTAGTTCATTTTTGCGATTTAAATGATAACGATATAATTGTTATGCTATATTTAACTTACCCACAACGCACATGGGAAGATATTCAAAAAGCAATAGATTATTTCAATATTGCTAATGCAACTAGCTTGCTATGTAGGAAAAAACCTAAAACGCATCCATATTTATGTATTTACAATGATGGCAAGCAGATCATAAAGCATAATGAGTATAGAAGACAGGATTATCCTGAAGTATGGGAAATATCCCATTTTATCCAAATCGCATATGTTTTTGAATTATACAGATTGAATAAAAATCTATATAATGATTATACTGTTTATATGACAATAGAAGACAAAATTGATGTTGATTATGAAAAAGATTTAAGGGAATTAAAATGAAAAAAGCCATTGTAACACTATTGGACGATAATTTTATTGTTGGATTTGAAGGATTCTGGAAATCATTTATATATCATAATAAATGGTTTTTAAAATCTGATATCGATTTAATCATATTGGATAACGGCCTGTCAGAGCAATCAAAAAATATTGTAAAAAAATACAACAGCAAAGCAATATTTAGAAAAATTAAATATGAACGATATCACAAAGTAAATATGAAGCGCACACATGACAAGCTGAAAGCTACATACTATAAGCTTGATATTTTTGGTATACTTGAATATGATAGACTTATATTTATCGATAGCGATGTAACAGTTTTGGGCAGTATTCGAGAAATACTCGAATGCTCAAAAGATTTTGCTGCGTGCAAATCATATAATGCACGATTGGATAGGCTTAATAATTCTATAAATTCAGGAGTTTTTGTTGTTAATAAAAAATATATACAAAAGCATATATATCATAATTTGATCAAAATTGCAACACGTGGGCATAACATGCCAGATCAGAAGACAATAAATATCTTTTTTGGTAATGTTATGCAGTATCTATCAAAGGGTTACAACGTTGAAAAACGCATGTGGAAAACTGAAAAATACAAGGATGTATGGAATGGTAAAAAAATACTCCATTGGGTTGCCGACAAACCGTGGATGGAATACGATGATCACCAGAACGACATAGAAAAGGAATTTTTTGAAATATATCCGATATGGTGGGAATATTATAACATGAATTACGAGGACATAATAAATGGATAAAGAATGGTATAAAAAAACTAAAGATTTGAATGAACAAGAATGCTGGAATGAGCTGTATTTGCAAGAAAAAGATAATGTCGAAGACGATAAATCGATATGGTTAAAAAATGATGATATAAATAAATATTCAAGCTGGACTGAAAAGCATCTTAATGTATTGTTTGATGATTTGAAAATAAAATCTGTTATTGATGTTGGCTGTTCAGACTGTATATGGCAGTCAAAAATGCAATGGGATAAAGTAAAATATACTGGAATAGATATAGTTAAAGAAATTATTGAAGACAACAAAATCAAATATCCACATATGAATTTTAAACATAGCAATCTAATTGAAGATGAATGTCCTCGGGCTGATATGGTAATTGTTAGAAATGTATTTTTGCATACATCGCTGGATAGTGTAAAAAAAATGCTTTCTAATATCAAAAAATCAGGCAGTAAATATTTACTTGCGTCTACAGATTTTACTCTTGAAGAAAATCAAGAAACAAGTTGCATATGGGCTATACGTAGAAACTTAGAAATAGAACCATTTAATTTATCGCACTCTGTAGCGTATATCCCCGAGATATTACCATCGATTAAGAAGCCGAAAGCGCCAAATATATTTTTAGGACTTTATTTCGTAGATAGAATTCCAGATTATGAGGTTTAAAAATGGTTGTTTGCGAGAATTATAGAGTTATATTTTTTCATATACCGAAAACAGGAGGATCTAGCGTAAGAACTATTTTATTAAATGATCTGAATGGCGACAAAATAGGAGTGCACGTAAATGTTAGAAATGCTTTACGTAAAAATTACAATCTTGATGCATACATTAAGTTTTCTGTTATTAGAAATCCATACAGCAGAATGGTTTCGTGGTATCATCATTTGCTCAGAGAGTCTGAGATTGGCAAGCGCTCAAGTGACGTTATCAAGCCTGAGTCTTTTGAACAATTTATAAAAGAACAAACAAGAATATATAGTAATAAGGAAACAACGCAATTTAAGCTATGGAGCCTTCAGAAAGACTTTATTTCGTATGGCGAAAAAGTAATGATTGACTATATTATTAGATTTGAAAATTTTCAAAATGATTTTGATTTATTTTCGCAAAAAGCTTTTGGTAAAACATTTACTTTGCCACATATGAAAAATTGGGGTGTCGGCAATGATTATAGAAAATTTTATACAGATGAATTGCAAGAAATTGTTTATAATAAATTAAAAGGAGACTTTGAATATTTTGGATACAAAAAAGATTTCAATTAGAAATGCTAAATATGCAAAAATTGGATTAGAAGATTTATGCGATTATGTCGGCGATATGTCAAACATGACTATGGTTGAAATAGGAAGTTATGTAGGCGATTCTACAGAAATTTTCGCAAAACGTGTAAAGAAAATTATATGTATTGATCCGTGGGAAAACGGATATGATGAAAATGACGGCGCAAGCTCGCAACACGATATGTCTATTGTAGAGCGTCAATTTGATGAATTATGTGAAAAATATGATAATATCGTCAAAATAAAAAATACAAGTGAAAATTCAAGTAAAAATATTTTAGATAAATCAATTGATCTTGTATATATAGATGGGTTGCACACATATATTGGCGTCAATAATGACATACGAGTATGGTTACCTAAAATAAAAGATGGTGGCTATATTTCGGGGCATGATTATGGAAGTAAGCATTTCCCTGACGTAAAGACAGCAGTTGATAATTTTGCAATTCCAGATAAAACTTTCAGGGACAGTTCATGGATAAAAAAGATATAAATTATTTTAAGATTTACGATTTTTTGTACAAAATAGGATATCATGGCAAAGGTCAGAATCATGGCGCGAAATATATAGATAAATTATGTCGCATGTTTGATTTTGACACAATTCTTGATATTGGATGTAGTCAGGGTATTACCGTAGGAAAATTTCTTAAAAGGAGAAAATTGGCTTATGGAATTGACGTAAGTCTGAATGCTATCAGGATGGCGACAGGAAAAAAATATAACATCCCGAATTGCATACAGGCATCAGCAACAAATATTCCATTTGTAGATAATTTCGTTGATGCTGTCTTCACATGTGATGTATTAGAACACTTAACAGAGGAGGACGTCCAAAAAGCAATTGATGAAATTAACAGAATTACAAAAAGATATATTTTTATAATTTTTGATGATGCCATTGAGGGAAATAGAAGCTGGATAGAAAAAGGCAAAGAAATGTATCCAATTATATTTGATAAAATACCAAATTTACATTTGACAATCAAAACAATTTCATGGTGGAAAAAAGAAATTGAAAAACGTGGGTTTAAATTAAAGAAAAAAGTATATCTAAATGGATTCCCACAGCTACATTGTTACGAACGAATAGGGGAAAATAAATGAATTTTACTGATTATATTAAAGGGAAAAAAGTTTGCTTTGTTGGTCCATCTGCAATCATGAAAGGGCGTGGACTTGGTGAATTTATTGATACATTTGATGTTGTTGCTAGAACAAATGGAAGTATATATTTACTGGAAAATGATGAATATCAAAAAGACTATGGTAAAAAAATAGATATTTTATATACAAATAACCAATTTTATAGAGAAATGTCGCCGTTGCCAATTGATGCTTTTTCAACTAAAGGCGTAAAATATTTACGAATGAAAACGTGTAAAAAAAATGATTTAGAAAATTTTAGGAAAAAAATACAATGTGAAATAATAAAGAATGCAATTTTAAATGTCAATCAATACAACCCATCTGCGACAATGGGATCATATATTTTAAGAGATATTTTAAATCACAATCCATGCGAGTTATATGTGACTGGCATAAGTTTTTTCTCTTTAAAAAAGAAAGTATTCGAGCATGATAATTATCAGGAATATTTCGACGGGTATCTTCCTGATAAAATACGCAAGCAGGGAAACGAAATCAACAAAGGCAAAAAAGAGGATGGACATAATTTCGATGAAAATGCCAAATATTTTTATAAATTATGGAAAGAAAATGATAATTTAATTTTTTCTGATTTTGTAGAAAAAATTTTAATTGGAATAATGAATGGAGAAGTAAAGCAAAAATGATAAAGACGATTGGTGAAATAGGAATAAATCATAATGGTGATATTGATATAGCTAAAAAAATTATAAATCTTGCGCATGTCGCAGGATTTGATTATGTTAAATTCCAAAAAAGAGATATAGATCTTGCAGTGCCAGAACATAAAAAAAATGAACCAAAAAGCACCCCATGGGGAGACATGACTTATTATGATTACAAGCAAAGAGTTGAGTTCGATTATGATGATTATGCCGAAATTGACAAATATTGTAAGAATATTGGTATCAGGTGGTTTTCCTCGGTATGGGACATTAACAGTGCTAAGTTTATGACACAATTCTCTAATATAGTAAAAATTCCATCAGCATGTATTGGGAATTTGGAAATGTTAAAATTTTGTAGAAAAAATTACAAAACAGTAATTATGAGCACTGGCATGAGTGTCGAAAAAGAAATTGAAAAGGCAGTATATGTATGTGATCCAGATGTCATTATGCACACAAATAGTGCGTATCCATCACCAATAGGAGACTTAAATTTTCATTACATAAAATGGCTTCAGGATAAATATGATTGTGAAATCGGTTATTCTGGCCATGAATATGGCTTGACTACATCATTCGCCGTTGCTGCAACTGGTATAACATGGCTTGAAAGACACATAACGCTTGATAAGAATATGTGGGGAACTGACCAGAGTAGCTCTTTAGACAAAATTGGATGCGTCAAGCTAATCGCAGGCATACGATCTATAGAGAAAACATTAAAAGGATATGGGCCACGTGAAATTTTAGAGAGCGAAAAAAAGAAAAGGAAGGATTTAAAAAAATGAAATATGTAATTGATATTGACGATACAATATTATTCACGACAATAAAAGAAAATGGAAAATACGATCTATTATCGTGGAACAAAAAAATGGTTGATAAAATAAATAAATTATATTATTGTGGGCATACAGTTGTATTATGGACTGGTAGACATTGGGACAAACTAATGTTGACAAAAAAACAATTGCTTAAAATAGGAGTCAGGTATCACACCCTTGTGATGGCGAAGCCAACTGCGGATATATACATCGACGACAAGGCGATGAGACCAGAAGAGTTTATATGAGCTTTACTAATCACAATAATACAGTCGAAATATACCGTAAAACAAACACCGGAGACAATGTGTCGCCAAACTATATATATGTTTTGCAAAACAGTGTCGATTGTACTATTGATCAATTGAATTCAAATAGAGTTATAAGGAGAGATGGCGATAAAATTTTAGCAGATCATGTTGTTTATATGGATTACATTTCAGATCTAAAAATGCGTGATGTTCTTAGGGTTAATGATGATGAATTCACAATCTATAGAATACACAATCCAAATGAAATGGACCACCATCTTGAAATATATTGCAAACTGAACGAAAGGGGTATAGAGATTGGCGATAGCTAAATGGAATCAAAAAGAGCTTGATGCGAAAATGAAGAATAATGTTAATACATTTCTTCACGCTGCTGGTAATATTGTTGTTAACCAATTTTCCACATCTTCCCCTGTTGTAACCGGGTTGTTGAGAAATTCTTTAAGTTATCAAATTTATAACGGTCAGGGCGGAGGAGGCAAACCTAAAGTCACAAAGCCAACAAAAAAAAATACAGTGCGGGCTGGCAGCAATATAATTTATGCTGCATCAGTTGAAAAAAGAGGAAAATCTGCTGGTTGGATGTCTAAGGCATGGGACCAGCTAATAGCAGCAAAAACTTTTGAAAAATTAGCTGAGAAAATGAAAATATAATGGCTATTAAAGACGACATATATACTTTTATATCTAGCATAAGCTCAATAACAAATATTGTGCCATCAACACAAATTGGTTGGATTGATTGTGATGAAACAACACCATATCCACGAATTGTGTACCAAAAAATATCTGATCCGCCTTTATATCAGGCGAATGATAGGTGGCAACGGTGGCGTTTTTATTGCCTCTCAGATTCAAAAGACGAATGTCGAAGAATAGGGGATGCACTATACGATGCCTTGCATAGACTTCAGGATGATATGGGCGACACTTTTGTAAATGTATTTCTTATAGATCAGTCGGAACCAACAAGAGAAGAAAATATTTATGAGAAATATTTAGACTTTAGAATAATTTATCATTAAGGAGAAAATAAAATGGCTGAATATCAAACCACTTCAACCGACCTGAATCTAATACGTGGCTCAGGCAAAGTTGAAGTAGCACCATATACAACCGGGGATCCAGCATGGGTAGATGTTGGAGGGATTATCGGGTTGACATTCAATGAGAATCAAACGATATCAACAGAGGAATTCGATAATGCAGTGTACAACAAAAGAGTATCAAAACAGGAGGTTATAATCGGATTTACTCAGCTTGAGCATGCGAACCTTGACGTATGGGAAATCATGAGAGGTGATCTTGATACTATAACGATGGAATCGCAAACAACAAAAATTCAATCCGGCAACAAATCATCTTTGCCAGATTTTATGCTGAGAATTACGACTAAAAATGATGATAACGGTCCATGGTATTTTATGGCATATCGTTGCACGGTAAATAAGGGATTTGAATATAGCTTTCAGAAGGACGACGGCGAAGATAGAAGACTGCAAAATACAGTAGAGATTCTTGGCAGATCCGATTCTGGAAGAGGTGATCTTGTCTGGGAAATTGATGGACCATATAACGGGTAAAAGGAGAGCTAAATGAGTGATGTAGTAGACCTGAACATACTTTTCGAAAAGCAAAAAAATGTTGTAAAATTCAATACAAAGGATGGGCAGGAAATTGTTTTAGAAATGCATATAAGTCCATACATTGCTATGCGATGTATTCAGGCAGTCAATGATAAAAAAACTGAAATGGAAAGCGCGTCTATACTTGTCAGTGATATGATCAAGGAGCAATTGAATAAAGATATTGAACCAGATTATATTTTACGTAATTGTGATTTTGCGCATCTAATGTACATAAATAATGTTATATCGGAAAGTGTTTATGCTGCAATGGACATAATAAAACAGGAAAATGGTAGTGCTGGAACTACAAAAAAAAAGTAATTTATAGCAGCATGATTGCAGACATTATGCATGCGTTTTCCCAATTCAGTTATGATTATTTAATGTATAAAATAACATTTAAGCAATTTCTTCTATGGCACATGCAGGCATTAAGAGTTAAACATGGAATAGAAGTAAATTTAAATGATAATTATAATGTCAAAGAGGAACTTGATGAAATCAATAATAAATTTCTCTGGAACGACGAAAGGAAACGGTGGGAGTAAATGGCTGTAAAAGTAGGAGAAGCGTTTGTCGATGTAACCGCCAGACTGGATGAATATAATAAAAGGCTGCTTGATGCAGAAAAAAAAATAAAAGAATTTCAATCAAAAGCAAATAAATCAACTAAAAGTATTGGCGATTCAATATCTGATATAGGGAAAAAAGCAATTGGCATATATACCGCAATAAAGGGGCTAAATTTTGTTTTCAATGATTTAATTGGTGCAGCTTCTGATTTTGAAGAAACAAATAATAAATTTAAAGTTGTTTTTCAGGAAGTAGCTGAAGAAGCTGAACAAATGTCAAATACGCTTGTTCAATCATATGGACTTTCAACGCTTGAATCAAAAACATTATTATCTGCGACTGGCGATCTTCTAACAGGGCTAGGCATGACTGGCGAAAGTGCACTTGATCTTTCTGGGCAAGTGCAAAAGCTTGCTGTTGATTTGGCAAGCTTCGCGAATGTAGAGGGTGGCGCAGAAAGGGCAAGTCAGGCACTCACTGCCGCATTGCTTGGGGAAAGAGAGCAGGCAAAGGATCTTGGGATTATTATCTCAGAAGAAATGGTTAAGGAAAGGCTTGCGGCGGAAAGCAAATCTAATTTAACCGGAATGGCATTGTTGCAAGCGAAGGCGGAAGCAACATTGGCAATATCCATTGAACAATCTAAAAATGCGATTGGCGATTTCGAGCGATCTGCAAGCTCATATGCCAATCAACAAAGGACATTGACATCTTTATTGAAGGACATGGCTGTTGTTGTCGGAACTCCGCTAAAAGATGCCCTTAGTTCTGGGCAAAGTGCATTATTATCTAATAGAGATGCAATAATAAAATTTACTGAAGTTTTAGCAAAAGGCGCTTCTGGGGTTGCTCAAATTGCTGGTATTATGGCAAATTTTGTGACAACAGCCCTTTCCCCATTTTTAAGTGGAATGAACGAAGGCAAAGGTGTAACGCAAATATTAAGTACTGCATTAGATTCAGTAGTAAATGCATTCAAAGAAATGGAGCCAATTATTTTGCTTATCGCTGAAGCAATCGCATTTTTAATTCAATCGATAATGCAATTTGTTGAAATATTAAATGAAACTTTTGGTCCAGCATTGAAAAGCGCAATAAATAATTTAATTGACTTTAAAAATGTAATTGTCGATGTAATTGATGAAATGAGAGGAATTGAGCACGAGTTTGAAACACTTGAGGAGCTTGCTGGTAGTGACCAACCAACAGTGTATATGCAGAAACAACAGAAGGCTGCTCAGGCTGCATCAAAAGAATGGAAAAAGGCAAGAAGTGAAGCGCAAAAATTTGCAACAGATTTAATACAAAGTATGGAATCTCCTGCACAAACTATTGCAAGAGTTCAAGAAGAAAATTTAGCAAAACTAGAAGATTTCAGAAAAAGACGTTTTATTTCTGAGCAACAATATCAAGAAGCAAGAATTGCTATCAATCAAGATGCAGAAAATAAAATATTAGAATTGAAAAAACAACGACATGAACAGGAAATGCAATTGGCCGATCAATCGTTGTCAAAAACTGGTGAAATGCTTGGGCTAATAGGAGAAGCATTCGCAGTGTCTGAGCAAAATAGATTGACGGAAATAGATCAAAGACGACAAAAAAAATTAAATGAATTGCAAATTACCTTTGAACAGGAAAGAGACAATATAAGAAGCACAATAAAGAATAAAAAGAAGCAAGAAATAGCTATAAATAAGCTTGAAGAAAATAGGGCAAAAAAAGAACGGCAAATAAATGAAAAAAGCGAAAAAGAAAAAGCTAAAATTCAAAGACAGGCTTTTGAGAGGCAAAAAGGATTTCGTATTGTAGAAACAATAATGGCTACAAGTCAAGCAATTATGTCAGCGTTGTCAGGTCCGTGGCCAGCATCAATTGCATTTGCTGCACTTGCTGGTGTTATGGGTGCGGTTCAACTTGGGATAATAGCTTCACAAAAACCACCAGCTATGGCAGAGGGTGGCATTGCAAATAGTAGAACATTCGCAGAAATAGGCGAAGCTGGACCTGAAGCCGTTTTCCCTCTTACTGGTCCACAGGGCGCCAAAACAAGAGAAATGTTTGCCAACGACTTGATAAATGCAATAGGCGGGCAACAGGATAGAATAATTACAGAAGAGGCCGGAGTTGTTCCAGAAGCGCAGCAAATGACTTTTAATGTGCACGTAAATATTGGCGGCGAACAGCTTTATGGGACAATTACGCAGGGAATAGAAAACAGACAAATACTTATAGATGCAAATGCACTGGTGAAAATATGAGACTTTTATACGACAATAAGTTCTTAACAGCTACAATATTGGCTACAAGTGAAAACCCAAATTATTTGGCTGCGAATATGCAGGATACAAATTTATCCAAAGTTTATCGTAGTGCGATTACAAGTACTACGATAAAAATTAGTACTACGATAAAAGCTTCATATTGCTCTATACTCGGACACAATTTAACCAGTACGGCAAGCATTACGCTTCAGGGAAATGATACAGACGCATGGGGCGCACCTTCGTTTGAACAAACAATTCCATATAGACAAAGCATGTGTATATTGAATTTTAGCGAAGCAACTTATAATTATTGGCGAATCACTATAACAGACGACGATACCACATCAGACGGATATATAGAAATCGGGAGTATATTTTTAGGCACTTATTTACAGATGCCTGGAATGAAATTAAATCAAACGCTTGAAAAGAAATCAGATTCAACTGTGTCTATTTCATATTCAGGGCAGGCATATGGAGAAGAGAGATACAGTTACAGAAACCCAATGTTTAGCTTTCCGTTTTTATCGCACGATCAAAGAGATAGTTTGAATAGCATGTTTGAAAATAATAAAAACGTTAAACCAGTTATATGCCTTATATGGGCGAATGACCTGAATATAGAGGAGCCGATGTATTGTTTGATCGATCAAAAAAGTTTGCAATTCAAAAGAAATGGTGAGTCTCATGATCCATGGGGTACAAAAATAAAATTTAGAGAGGTGTTCTAATGGCTGGAAGTAAAGTGAATGATTATGGGATAGGAGACACGAATGCTACAAGCATTATGGAAACATTGGACACGCAAAGATATGGCTATCATGCGATATCGCTAACAAATTACGATAACACTACAAAACCAGCTATTGCAGCAGGTAGCAAAGTTGAAATAAATGGAGCTCTATTTAAATTCGATTCAGAAGAGGCAATATCCGGAACCCCATCTGATGGAAGTGTATATATTTTGCTTTCTCCTTCGGGAGATTCGGTCACAGCTTCTTTTACAAACACTGCTCCAACATGGTCCGATTCAAAACAGGGATGGTATGGAACTGGTGGTAATGCCAATTATAGATATGCTAATTTTATTATGACAAAATCAGGCGCAAGCTATAGCGATAAAAGATTTTATCCACAAGATCCAGAAACGAAACCAATGTTGGCACTGCTTGATACCGATAATTTTCTGACACAAAGTATTGACACAAATGGATATATTAAACTTGGCTCTTTATATATACAATGGGGGCAAAATGATCCAATAATTGGCGCTGGAACTACGACAATAAATTTACCGATGACATTTCCGAATAGTGCATATGCTGTTACCATAAATGGCGGGTCAACGTCTACGTTCCAAATGTATGCTCAAAATTTAACTACAAGTAATTTTCAGGTTGTTACAACCGGCGCAGGAACTACTCCTACAATATATTTTATAGCGGTTGGTAGTTAATGGCGTTTTTAGATAAAATAGATCAATCGGTAACCCATAAAATCGTATTATTTGAATATGATTTACCCGTAAACAATGATGTTTTAATAAATTATGAAGCCGGGATATGGTTTAACATATTGACTCCGGGAGATAAGTCATGGACAGACGATAATGGCAACCTATGGTATTATACTAACACGAATGAAATAGAATATAATATACAATCGCTGAAAATTGGTTCTCAGGACTATACTAAAGTAAATTCATTGACTGATTTAAGAATACAAAACGCATCATTTTATTATGATGCGTTGACAACGAAAATATATATTCATTTCGATTCATGGGAACCGCCACTTGATAAAATTATTTTGCTTGGTAGTGTAACAGGGTATTCAACGGAGGCAGATCGAGAGCTCGGAGCTTATTACGAAAATGTTTACTATGAGCCTAGAATAACTTCTATCCCAAATTTGAATACGCAAAAAGATCCTTTGTTTTTTGGCAAAATAGCATTTAATTCGGGCAGCATTTCTCTTGCGAACAATGATGGACAATTTGATAATTTTGAGGATGAAAATGCGTACAGGCAGGCAGGGAGAATTCTTTTTGGATTTGAAAATGAAACATATGATGAATACAAAAAAGTTTTTACTGGTTATTTAGAAAATTATTCAAACACATTTGAAACATTTACGGTAACCATACAGGATATAAGAAAATCGTTATCAAGATCAATTCCAATCAATTATTTAAATTTAATTGAATTTCCAGATCTTGAACCTGACAATGTTGATTATCCTAAACCAATAGCATATGGTTACATAAATCAAGCTCCTGTAATTTGCTTAAATGAATTAGCTGATCCTATCCCAGATAATTACGAGTATATGCTGGCTGATACAACTAATAGGAATATCCATAGTGTTGTCGAAATTTATGAGGGAGAAACTGACATCACATCAACAGCTACATGGTCAGTTGATTTGACAACAGGTATTTTAAGCATTGACTCAGATGACGTAGACGATATAACAGACATATACGTTTCTTTTTATGGTTATAAAGATGATAGCGGGAACGTTATCTCAAATGCGATGAGCGTTATAAAAGATCTTATGCTATATTATGCTGACATTTCATTTATAGACACAAATTTCAATACAACAATGTGGAATCTTGCAACTGCGTCTGCCATAGATATTGGTATTTTTATAGACGACGACGTAAATTTGATAGACAAAATAAATGATATTATAGCCAGTACACATGGAATATTTTATGCGCAAATAGACGGAAAATATAGCGCTAAAATATTTAATTCAAATAGGGATCCAGTAAAAACAATATATAATTATGAATGGATTGGGCAGCCTTCCGTAAAAAATAATGGAAGTGAGTTTTTATCTTCAATTAGAATTTCATATAATAAAAACCTGAGAACTGACCGCTATGAACAATATATCAATTCCGATTATGAAGAAAATGCCTTGTTGCGTTACAAATCGTACAAACAACGTACACTCGAAACGCTTATCACCAGTTCGAGTGATGCCGAAATCATGTCAGATTTAATCATGCAACAATCATATTTCGTTAGAAATATAATACAACGTAAAGTAAAAATGTCTCATTACGACCTTGAGCTAGGTGATTTTATTATTGCAAATCCATCCACACGGCCAGATGGAGATATTGATAATTTTTATGTTTACGAAATTATAGGCAAAAATATAAATTTTAACACGTTCGAAATAACATTAACAATGAAATACATTCAAGACTATGAAGAAACCGAAATAATATATACACAGGGTTTCCTGTATTATGATAAATTATATTATGAAAAATTATACGGAGATACACAATTTAACGAGGTATAAACATGTCTAAAAGCACATTAGTGAATTATGTATCAGGCGAAACAACAAATTTTATAGATGAAAGATATAATAATGTTGGATCTGGAACTTTGCAACTTGGTACAGTAAAAAGAGCATTTATAGAAACCGACTTTACTATTGAAGAAGGGGACTCAAATGGAACAGAGCTAACTCTCAATGTTGATTATGAGTTTACAAATAAAGACGCATACTACACTGGGCTTGAGGGCGTAAATGTGTGGACTGGCATCAACATACTCAATGCAGCTTATCAGGTTGGAGAATTATACATAACATACAAGGCGGTTGGCAGCTATGTCGATAAAACAACTATAGATGGACTAATAACAGATGTCGCAACTAATACTGCTAACATAACTACGATTCAAGCTCAATTGGGAAATGCTAAGACAGTTACTTCTGACTATACAATACTGGATGATGACGGGTTTGATAAATTTTATATTAACCCTTCTGAAAGAACATTGACAATCACACTACCAACACTTGCCGATAATTCAGATAGGAAACTATTATTTTTGATAACCGACCTTGGGGGCAAGGTAACAATTGATGGAGAAGGAGCAGAGACGATAGGAGGTGAAACATCTATTGCAATGCAATCAAAAAATGATACACTTGAAATAATAGCAGAATCTGGAGAATGGCAAATTGTACAATACAATTCTAGATACGACACGGGGTTTATAAATACTAATGATTTTTCAAACAGACATTTTGGCACAAGCGCTTTTGATTATGATAATTTATCTGGAAATTTTATTGTAGGCGAATTGATAACAGAAGAGACAAGCGGAAATACTGGCATAATACAAAGTGATGACGAGACAACGCTGTATGTGAAAAATGTTACTGGCACAGGCATATGGACGAACAATAAAGAAATAACTGGTTCAACCAGTGGTGCTACAGCTGACGTAAACGAGGTTGCCGGTAGTAATAAAAATCAAGATACAAATATTTTGCACGATTATGGCTATAATTACATGACCGGAAACTTTAAGATGACAACAAGGGCAATCATAAGTGAAGACAAAACCGAAGCTGCTTCATATGATTTAACGCAAAATATTGATGCATCAAGTCTTGGCGCATGCACAACAGGAATAGACGAAAATAATGTTAAGGTGCAAACTGGTTCCAGCGGAATGGTCCATCTTAATGACTCAGGTACAGGTACTGCAATATCAACACAGGACTGGTATTATAAAATAATAATAGAGGTGTCAATATAATGGCATTATATATAATTGCTGAAGATGAACGTATTATTGAATATGGGAAAAATGGTAGCATACAAATTCAATATTGGCCTATATTGGGTGGCAGCCCTGCTAGAAAAGATTTGTGCAAATGGAATGGAGAAAACGTTATTTTGAAAAATCAAGAAGAGCTAGACATAGAAGAAGCAGAAAAAATTTTGAACACAATTGATGTAGAATATATCCAGACAATAGATTTCATTATTGATACTTTAATCGATAAAGATATTTTAAAAAATAATGATATACCAAAATTATTGATGGATAAATATGAAAAACGTAAAAAGCTGAGGAATAAGAAAAATGAATTTTGAAAAATATGTAATAGATGAATTAAAATCGATATCTGAAAAACAGGATATAATATTAGAACAGACAATAAGACAGGACGAAAATATCAAACAGAATTGTAAAAATATTGACGATATAAAAAAAAACGTAATTCCAGAAGCAATAAAACACAGCAGTATTAAAATTAAATATATGATAGCAGCTAATGGGCTTGTGTGGGCGATAGGTATTATAACATTTCTAATTAAAACGTTTGTATTCTCATAAAAAAAATACCCCTCATATAGAGGGGCCAGTGTTCAGGAGGTTCCTACGAAAAAATTAAAATAAAAAAGCAAGCATAAAGCTACATCCTACGCTATGTACTCCATCATTATTGAAGCTCACATCGACCATGCCACCAACTCCTATGTAAAAAAACTTACTCTTAAACCCGATCCGCTTGATATTTCGGATGTAGCCTATGCCGATCTGAGGTAATATTATCTCAGGTATCCATCTAAAGCCGCCATATGGGAAAAGGACATTCTTCTTTTTAGAATTTTGCAATTCCCTTATTAGCTTTGTATTGTTATCTATAATATCTAGTGCCTTATCGTATCTATTTTTAACAAACTCAAGTCTGTCAACACACTCCTCAAGATTTTGATTGCAGCTTTCTGCGCTTGATTTTTTTGCGCATAAGCTTAATAAAATTATCGGTATCACGAACAATTGCACGACCTTCTTCGACTTCTTTGTCATTTTTCTCTACCTGTATTTCAGATTTCTTTTTTTTCTTTGTTAGTTTTCCAACTACTGAATAATATATAACTATAAACAATGCTACGCCACATACGCCAGCACCGATTATAATAGTCACTGTATAATAAAACCACTTCGGTATTTTTTTAAAAAAATCAATTATTTTCTTTTTCACGATCTTTTCTATCCTTGTTGTAGAATCCTATCCATCCCATCACGAAACCTAGCATACCTAAAAGCAAAGTATCACTCAAACTTGACACTTGGAAAAATCTAAGTATAACAGATACTCCAATTAAGCCACAAAAAAATGTTATCCATGCGTATGGTGGCTGAAAATCGTCATCTTTATAAAAAAATGATTTAATTATGTTTTTCAATTTAATAACACCTCTTCTTTAAGTTTTCTACAGTATGCATCCAAGTATTTATTTCTGTCAAGTCAATTATCATCTTTTATTCCACAAAACTTAATCGCTTGCTCTAGAGTGGCAAATGGAACGATTTCCTTTTTCTTCGCATTCAGTACAAATGCAGTCATTTGCTGATTTGACCAGTAACTAAAATATCTTTTTGCAAATCCATCATTTTTTTTCAGCGTACCTAAGAGTGCAAACACTTGCATCTTATCACGTTCGTACTGCACTTCAAAGGCTGAACTGTGCAAGTGCCCAGCTATGTATATATCAGCAGCAGGCAATTGCATTCTAGCAAGTTGCTTTAGCCCATGAGTCCTGTTATACATAGAATTGTTTCGCGTTTTATGTGTTGCTACAATTTGATATTTTATATCGTTGATATTTAAATTTGCAATACCTATACCATTGAAATAAACAAGCTGTCTATTCAGCATTCGTTTCGTGCTATTCATTCCGCTCGCACGCTCTTCCATTTCCTCATGATTGCCCCATGTCGAAAATAGAAACTTATGTTGAACCTCTTTTATCCAACTTTCGAAAAAGTTTAGTTGTTCTTCTGGACTCATCTGCATTTGATGAACTGCAAGCATGTTTTTGAAAGAGTAAAATCCATCAATATTATCGCCTGTAAGAGAAAAAAACACATTTTTATATCTCAGTATGGCATCTGTAAACGCTTCTAGCGATTCATAATCACATCCTATGCTGCCTAAATGCATGTCGCTGATAGGTTGATATATAATATATTCACCACTGGTTTTAATATGGATATCACACGAGTCTTGACTACCAGATGATTTCTCGTGTAATTTTTGTCCGCACTTAAGATGCTTGAGCCATTCTCGCCAATTCGTTTCTGGTCTCTTCTTATTATTCTTTTGTCGTTTTGGTTTGATCGTTTGTCTACTGCAAACTTTGCATATATAGTTTTGTTTATCATTTTTGTGCCCACTTTTCACCAGCGGGCCCCCACACTTCGGGCAAATATACATTCATACCTCCAAATTAGCAAACCACGATGTCGGGTTTATTTTGCGCCATTTGCTGTCAAGCAAATCAAAATGCAAATGTGCACCATAACTACGTCCGTAATCGCCGTATTCTCCAATCATCTGCCCCCTGTGTACTACATCTCCAACTTTAACAGTGTTTCTGCCTAAATGAAGATAACGTGTGTAATATATTTTTTTGTTTATTTCGTGCTGAAGGATAACAAGATTGCCACCAGTATTGCCTTTAAGCCATCTCTTCGAGTGATCATAATTATCTTTGTCGTATTTAACTATGCCATCTAGTCCCGCATATACATCTCTAAGACCTGTGCACGAAACAAAATCAATACCTTTATGGTATTGAGGTTTGCCATTTAGAATGCGTGGCCCATATTTTGATGTTACGCGATAAGGCTGTGCAACTGGTACTAACATTGTGTCCCCCATTACGAACAAGATATAAACACAAAAACCGTCCGTCAAGACTTTTTTTCTGAAAATATTTTTTTTCTGTAAAATGCAATAAAAAAACATTTGTTTAGTTGTCATTTTTTTATAATTTAGTATATTATAATTAGTTAAAGGAGGATGACAATGAAAAAACAAATAATCAAATACTTAGTCTTTAAAAGGAAAACAATAAATTGTGGACCGCGTTATAGGGCAAAAGTAATAACAGAAGATGAAAGACATTATTATTTTGACGATGAAAAAAATAATTATACCAGAATCAAAAAATCAAATGACGGAATAAAATATACAATAGAAAAAATGCTTGTAGGAGGGGAATAATGAGAAGAGTAGCGTTTTACGGAAAAATTGAAAGAGAGGACATTATAAAGCTTGACAAAAATCTGCTTGAAGATTGTGATGTACTTGATCTTAAAGATGTCACATATTTCCATATCTCTTTTGTCGGCTGGCTAGCCGATAAGCTGAGAAATAAAAAAATTAAAATAATTTATCCAGAAGTGGATTTTTTAAGGGGGTTAATATGGATTTAAGAGCATGTGTTCGAAGATTGGATTTAATGATAGCTGGTCTCGAAAGTGAAAATATGAAATATTCAGATACACTGAGAGAACTGCTATATGAGCGAAAAGAAATAGCAGAAGATTCTATTACAGTAGTAAGAAATAGAATTCGAAAAAACAAAAGCGACATTAAATCACTAAGGCTTGCAAGAAGAATGGTACTGAAAGAAAACATGAAGGAGCTATAAATGACATTACAAGAAATCCAACAAAAATTAAAAGCACCAAAAAATCAAACTAATAAATTTGGTGGCTTCAACTACAGGTCCTGCGAAGACATACTTGAAGCGGTAAAGCCGCTACTTGGGAATAGTGTTCTTACGTTAAGCGACGAAATAGTATGCATAGGTGAGCGCTATTATGTCAAGGCAACGGCAAAATTCGAAAGCTCTGCTGATACTAAAGTTACAATTGTAACTGCCTATGCAAGAGAGAGCGAAGATAAAAAAGGTATGGACAGCGCACAAATAACTGGTGCAGCGTCATCATATGCAAGAAAATACGCACTCAATGGTTTATTCCTTATAGACGATACAAAAGATGCAGACACTCAGGATAACAGAGAGAAGCAAGTAGCACAACCTGCATACGAATCTAAAAAAAGTAACACGAATAACACAACGGTTGACTTTAAAAAAATAGTAGCTGATCTGCAGCAAATGTTTAATGGCACAGATGTTGATAAATATGTTAATGAATTGAAACAATCTGGAAACTTTAGTCAGCAACAATTAAAAAATATAGATAGATTTGCAGGCGAAGCGCATAAGAGGATACAAAATAGTTTCGATAAGCAATCGCCAATTGACAATATTGTTGGAGGTTAATATGAAAATTTACAATAAAAGCGGTCAGGTGCTAATTGAAGTAGAAAACATAAAAACAGATTTACGTGATTCAGATTTAAGTTGTGCAAATTTACGTGATTCAGATTTAAGTTATTCAGATTTACATGATGCAGATTTAATTGGTGCAAATTTACGTGGTGCAGATTTACGTGGTGCAGATTTACGTGGTGCATATTTTGATGAAAAATATTTAATCTCTTTGACAAATATAACACCTGAAGGAACGATAACAGGTTACAAAAAATGCAGAAATGATATTATTGTCAAATTAGAAATTCCAGCTGAAGCAAAAAGAAGTAACGCAACAACTACAAAATGTCGTGCAGAATGGGTGAAGGTAATAGAAATTTATGGTGCGGATAAAGCAATATCTGAACACGATGGGAGTGTTGTGTACCGTGTTGGAGAAGTAGTTATATGCCATAAATGGGACAATAATCGCTGGAACGAATGTTCAGGTGGAATACATTTTTTTCTGACCAGAGAAGAGGCAGAGAGATGGTAGGCCAAAAAACTGTTAGATGCATAAAATGCAATAATATAATTGATAGAGAATTGGCTGTGCGCCTTTATGAAAAACAATGGATGTACAAATGCAATAAATGTTACAGCGAGCACAAACGTGCTGACAATATTGTTTCATGTAGAAAATGCAAAAAGAAAATGCCTAGATCTGAAGCGTACAGATTATATAGCTATCAATTTGCTTATAAGTGTTCTGAATGTTTCGGTAAGCATAAATTTCATAAAGGGGGCAAAAAATGATCATAACATTAGAATTTTTAGAAAAACGTAAAGCCTGTGGTCCAGCAGTATATATTTTTAAAGAAGAATTTGGAACCAGCGCAGATATTAAAGATATTCATAAGTTTGTTCTTAATCAGGAAAATATAAAATACTATGGATACTTCAACTGGCTTCTTGTTGAACTTATGGATAGAGATCAGCGTACAAAGTATGCTATTTACGCAGCTAAGAAAGTTTTGCATATTTTTGAGGATAGATATCCATATGATGATAGACCGAGAAGAGCTATAGAGATAGCAGAAAAAGTTCTGAAAAGCGGTAATCACGATACTAGAATAAATGCTGTTGCTTATGATGCTGCTCTTCATGCTGCTTATGCTGCTATTCGTGATGATACTATTGATTCTCATTTTGTTGCTGTTGCTGCTGCTGCTGCCAATGATACTGCTAATGGTGGCGCTACTCGTGCTATTGTTTATGCTGCTGCTGCTGCTGCTGATGTGGATAAAATTAAATTTTATAAAGACTTTTTAAAATATGGTCTGGAATTATTGGAGGTGAAATAAATGGCACACTGGAGAGATTTGGACGGAAATCTTTACGAGCACGCAACATTGAAGGAAGCAAGAAAACAATGTCTAGTTCCATCGGTTAGCGATGTATTGAGTGAGATCAAAAAGCCACAATTAGAAAAATGGAAAATGGAACAAGCTGTTGCAAAGGCTATGGTGACTCCATTTTTGATTGACGATGAGGAGACATACGATGAAGCTAAAACGAGGCACATTAAGCATGTTGTGAATAATTGTCTTTCTGAAAATGCGGCAGATTTCGGAACAACTGTGCACAATCTCATAAAGCGATATTGTAGAGGTGGGGAGCTTTCTGAAATTAAATTAAGTCAGTATGACGAGAATATTGCAGGCGCAACTAGAAATGCAATAGCATGGATAGACGTAAATATCAAAACAATAATAGCTTCAGAGCGAACATGGATATCAAGGCAATATGGATATTCAGGCCAAATAGATTTAGTTGCAAAAATGCGAGACGATAGAATTGTTCTAATTGACTTCAAAACGCAAAATAGTAAAAATGGAAAACTGTATTCGTATCCCGATTGGAAATACCAGCTAGGTGGTTATAAAATAATGTACGAAGAAAATGCAAATATTGAAGTTGATACATGTATAAATATCGTTCTTGGTAGTAATCTTGACGTTATGAAAGTTTTTGAGTATACTAAAGACAAAATGTATTTGGCAAAGATAGTTTTTCTTTCTGCGTTAAATGTGTTCAGATATTCTAGAGACTTTCTGTGGGAAGACCAGAAGAGCGCATTAGACGCAATATCAGCAACGCTACGGCGTTTTAATTAAAAAAACGGGGTGTGATATGAAAATATCAAAAATAAGCTTAAATGAGCGGAAAATCGAAAATGATTATCACATAAACTATTCGAATATCCGTAAAAATAAAAACGGTAATTATGAATTTGTTGAATTTGAGATTGACAAAACATTGGCTGACGTTCCTAATGTCATGCTGAAGGGCAAAAGAACAGTAATGGTGTATGTAATTGAGCATGGAAATATATTTTATAAAGGATTTGTGAGGCAATGCAAATGAAATTTTATTGTAAAAAATGTGGTGCAGAAGTAGTTTTGTTTACAGATTTTAGATTGTCAACTTATAAGCTTTGTTCTAAATGTGCAGAGCGATATAAGAAACAATAACGTGTGTATATGCACGCTAACGCAGGAAAGCACGTATAAAAAATAAGTATGTTTAACAAATTTTTTGTTTGATTTTGGAAGGGATCAAATCACTTTGGGTGGGGATTTGTGGTGAGTCCCCACCCGCTTGCTTAAGGAGACAGTATGATAAATGATAAACTGAAAGAGTCGATTAATAAGTCATATGGGAATATGCGAAAAGAGCGAAGGAAACGTATACCGGATAAACAAAAGTGCTATTTATGCAAATCAAAAATAAAACATGGATCTGTCAAGAAACACAAAAATAAATATTACTGCGAAATATGTAGAGACATAGTGAGAAATGAAGAATAAATTTTAAGGAGATTATATGAAGTGGTTCAAGCATGAAACTAATAGTGGATTTGATGCAAAAATGAAAAAACTTCTGATGAAATATGGAGTAAACGGATACGGCTTATATTATTATTGTGTGGAAATAATTGCCGGCAATTTAACAACAGAAAATATAACATTTGAACTTGAACATGATTCTGAGATATTAGCTCACGACCTAAAAATGGATTCCAGACTTGTTGAGGAAATTATGCTGTATTGTTTGGAATTAGGTCTTTTTGAATTAAACAAAACAAACAACAGAATAGTGCATTTTAAACTTTTTGATATGCTTGACAATACAATGTCGCAAAATATATGTATAAAACAAATGAAATCGTCAGAAAACTTTAAGTTTCTTAAAGATTCTAAAAGCAGAAGAGAAGAGAATAGAAGAGAAGAGAATAGAATAGAAGAGAAGAGAAGAGAAGAGAAAAAGTTTAAGAGGCCCTCGCTAGCAGAATTAAGACAATACAACGAAGAGAAGCAATTAAACATTGACTGTGAACGTTTTTTCGATCACTACGAACAAATAGGCTGGTTGGTTGGTAAAGCAAAACACAAAATGAAAGACTGGAAAGCAGCAATGCGTAATTGGAGTAGAAACGATAGAGAGTGGAGTAAGCCTAAACTAACAGCAGAGCAGCAGGCAATAATGGAGAAATACTAATGATTGAAGAGCAAATTTTACACACCATTATTACAAATAAAAATGCTATGTACGAGGCATTGAATTATGAGTCTTCGATATTTACAAATAAAAACAAAATATTGTTTGATCACATAAAAGATATTTGCGCATCCGGTCAGGATATAGATTTTACTATAATCATGTCTTACTTACGAAAGCTGAATAAATATGATGTTTTTGGAGATGATTATTTTGTTGACTTAATGGCGAAAAATACATGCTTTAACATTGATGTGGCGCTTAGAAATTTACATGAAAAACACATAAAATCACAAATGCAATTAAATTCAGTAGATTTGTATAAATCATTACAACAAGGCAAAATAGACTATGATTTGTTTATCGAAAAAATACTTCAACTCAGGGATTCTCTAGAGCAAAACGAAGAGAAGTCAATCAATGTTAAAAGTTTATCCAGTGCGAATTTGGATGATATTTTTAAGCACTCTAACTATTTGCCTTTTGGTATTTATATGCTGGATAAAAATCTAAAGGGATTGTTTAACTCAAATTTGATAACAATAGCCGGGGAGCCCGGTGCTGGGAAAACTTCATTAGCTCTACAAATAGCCTGTAACAATAAAACATTATTCTTTTCGTTGGAAATGCAAAAAGAGGAATTGTATTCAAAAATATTATCACGGCTATGTAGTATTCCTAGCTTGAGAATAGAAACAAAGGAGCTTGCTGAATTTGAGTATGCGAAAATATTGGAAGTTCATAATAAAATAAAAGAAAATATGGATGTTGAGATAATAACGAATGCGTCCAATTATTACAACATAAGGCATTCTATAAAATATTATGTTAAGAAATATAATTACCAAATGGTTGTTATAGATTATCTGCAATTGGTGAGAACAAAAGAAAAGGATACCAACACTGCTTTGGAATACATGACAGCTGACCTTAAAAATTTAGCAAAAGAATTAAACATTCCAATTATAATTTTATCACAATTGACAAAAGAGTCATACAAAATGGGTGCTGCTCCAACTTTGGCAAGCTTGCGTGGATCTGGTTCTATTGGGCAAAACAGTGATGTTGTTTTTATATTGTGGAACGACGAAAATAAAAAATTAAATTTTTCCGTAGCAAAGGGACGCAAATACAAAAAAGGTACAATCGATGGGTTGTGGTTCAATGGAGAATTTTCAAGGTTTGAGGAAAGATATTTTTTCTAGGAGGCTTAAATGAGATTTATACATAATTTTTATATTGACGTTTATTTAGTTGTTGACGTAACTCATGTCATGCTTGAGAAAGGTGAAATAATTGAATTGGAATTTTTGTTGCATTACAAGCGAAAAGAAGAAAAAGACTTGACGTTGGTAGAGGATTCCTTACTCTATGATTTACTATGGGACATTGTAAAAGAAGAGGTTGAAAATAGAATATGAGCAAAATAGTATTTCAGGTATCTGGATATTTAACAAAAATAGAGTCAAAAACAAATAGCTGGAAAATAGTTTTTGAAACGAGCGAAAATATATCAGGAGAAAAAATTGCAACATTTTCTAATTTGAAAAACAAGCCTTCATGGATGACTGTAAATTCGCATGTCATAGAGGCTGAAGACATTATCGACTTACCACCACTCAGGCCAATCGACAAAGATCAAAAAACAAAATCACAACGTTTACGAGCTTCACTTTACCGAGCATGGGAAAGCAATAACGAGGGATTTAAAACAAGTGAGCAGCATTACGATTATTATATGGACAAAATGATTAACTGGGTTAAGGACAAAATAAATGATTAAGAAAAAATATTCAGATGGATACTTAATGAAATTGTGGCGTAGTGCAGTATTAAAGGAGTATAATTATCAGTGTGCTGTATGTGGATACGGAAATATAGAGGAGCTGCAATGTCACCATATTGTCTATAGACGTCATGCTGTATTAAGGCATTCGTGGAGAAACGGTGTGCCGGTTTGTCGTATTCATCATGAATTTTTGCATACAAAAAATGGCGAGCGATGGTTGACTGAAAACCATAAATATTATGAGTGGCTGTGTTCGATGGAAAATGTGAAGCTAAAAGAATATCTAAGAGATAACGAGATGAGCAGAAATGAATTTTCTGTCTTTCGATATCAAGAATTAACTCAAAAGCTTGGAGGCGATATTGGATCAAACTAATAAACATGATGCAGGGAAAACACGATGGGATTTAGTTCCGTGGGCAGAATTTGAAGAAGTTGCAAAAGTATTAACTTTTGCCGTGGACGTAAAGGGTTACGGGGAATATAGCTGGCAGAAAGTTATTCCGTTTCAAGTTCGATATTTTGCAGCACTTGTCAGGCACATTGTTGCTTATATTCGTGGCGAGGTATATGATCCGGAAAGTGGATTGCATCATCTTGCGCACGCAACATGTTGCTGCTTGTTTATGATGTGGGGAGATAATAATCAAGAGAGGCTAGAGAATGGAAACGGAATATAAATGCAAATGTGGTAATTTTTTTACTATACGAAGTTACATTAAGCCGGTTAATCCAATATGTCCTGCTTGCGGAAAATGTACAACAATGAGGATATGGGAGTGTAGATTTACTATACATGGGTTTAGTTATAAAAATTCGTATGGACTGAAAAAAAATTGAAAAAAACGCAAAAAAACATTTGTTTAGTATTGACGATTGTAATTTTTTTTAGTATATTATATATAGATTAAAGATTAAAGGAGAATACAAAATGAAAAATTTAGAAGAAATCAGAACAGAATTAGAAAGAGCAATTGAGTCAGACCTAACTTCACCTTGTGGACTTAGGGAAATTTATGAAATTTCAAATAATATCAACTGTGCTCAATCTTTTCTAGAAACTTTCGTTGAGCTTTGTCAGGAAGAATCGGATCAAGGCAAAATAGAAAGTTTCACAAATGATACCGCAGAATATATTAATTCTATACAAGATGATGATTCAAGCGGAAAAGATGAAAATTTAAAAACAACCAAAAAAGAATATTTCGAAAATTCAATTTATATTTTAAGTAATAATAATATAAATGAGGTTGATGCATGGGGTGAATTAGATGATGATGAAATTGAATTTGCTGAATTTATAGAATTTGATTATGCAGTGGCAAATCACTATGGCTATCAAAATTGTGCAATTTTTCATATATCAGAATAATTAAAGCCTTTAATCCCCCTGCGATAACATCAATGGGGGTTTAAATAAAAATAGTGGAGAAAAAAATGGACGAAAAGTATAATGATTTTCAAGAATTTATGATAAACACAATATCTGACATATACGATGTTTTTGAATTTAACGTAGAAAAAAATGAAAAGTTTATTGACGATATTGACGACGATAATTTTAAGCAAATAAATTGTCAGGAAATAATGAGTAGGATAGAAAATTATTACGGCGATAGTGAATATATAGACGATGAAACATGGCGGTGTAATTTAGTTCATGTTATGTTATGTTGTATTTTAGAAATGTTCAGAGAAGAGCAATCAAATAGAGGTCACTGTGATTAAAACATTAATATATATAATCGTAGTCTCGCCTTTGATTTTTTTATTAATTTATTTTATGTACGACATTATGCTTTTCACGAAAATGAATTTAATTGAGTACAAGGTGTTTGCTGGTTTTATTTCAGCTATAGTAGGAATACCAACAACAGAAAAAATATATAACAAAATTACTGGAGGACGCAAATGAAAAGATTTATAGTGATTGCATTCGTGGCTTTTATGTCTTTTAGCGGCATGACGATTGCTGAAAGATTTCCCCAAAAGACATTTAAGGATTATGTGCTCAATAAAAGCATGACGGTGTATCTCATTGATACAGAATTGTCTATTAGCGGGACATGTGTTGCCTACACTGATTCATTTATTGTATTGCAACAAAGTAATCAGAATGCTATTATTCCAGTGCATAGGATTAAGCTTATTTATTCCATGCAGGATTATTATCAAGAAGGAGGTCAAAAATGAAAAAAAATAATATTGGAAAAAATTTAAAAAAAATGTTTTTTGTTTTAGTTTTGTGTATTACTTCTGTTTTCCCATTAGTTGGTTTAGTTGTTGCGCTGATGATATCTTTTGATATGCTTTTTGATAATTTTAATATTAAAATTTTTTATTTTACTAAAAAAATATTTTTAAAAATAAAAAATGTTTTTAATTTAGCAAATATTATACCAATTATTTGCGCAGTTATATATATGTCAGTATTCATTATTTATGAATTTAAACCAAAAGAAAATATCCAGACAGTTAAAGTCAAACGCAAAATAAACTATGAATACAGGTTTCTCAAAAAATGCTTTCCATGGCTCAACGAAAAAGTTTATATCGTGATTAAAGAAGAATCGGAAAGCCACAATATAGATCCAAAATATTTGATGTCTGTTATCCAATATGAATCCGGAGACTATTGTCATAACAATTGGGATCAAATGCAAATTGTTGTGAGTCACGCTGGAGCGATAGGTGTTTGCCAAATAATGCCATTTCACACAAGACATCCTAAAAAGCTTTATGATTGGAGATATAATATATCAAAAGGTGCGTGGTATTTAGGGCAGTGCCTGAAGTCATCTGATGGTAACACTAGAGAGGCAGCGAGAAAGTACAATCAAGGCCTTTATGGTAAGCGATGGAAGTACAGAAATTGGGCATATGTAAATAAAATATCTCGTAAATATAAGCAAGTTTTAACTAAAGAAATAATGGCGGTATGTGATGAGAGAAATTAAAACATTTGTATTCATAATATTTTTTTTATGTATGGTGAGGTGCTCTTTTGAAAGCAAATATGGCAAAGAACAAAGATTGCATGTTGAAAAGCTAAATTTTATTATGGCATGTGAAAAAGATAATGGCGTATATTTTGAATATGATGGCCAAATAAAATGCTTAATACCGCCAAAAGAAAGAAAAAAGTTACTAGCAGAATAGATAATATTTTTGTCTATAATAAATTTTATTCCTTTGTTTGCGAGGTTGTCTTTATTGGAGGGGCATTTATGGCGTATGATTATGAAAGAGTTTTTGAGGTGTAGCATGGAAAAAGATAATGGTATAATTGTTTTAAGTTTATTTGATGGCATAGCCGGTGCAAGGCTTGCTTTGAAAAAGGCTAAAATTAAAGTTAAAAAATATTATGCAAGCGAGATTAATAAAAATGCTATACAAATAGTTAAGCAAAATTGGAATGACGTTATTCATTTAGGAGATATTCAAAATTGGGAAAAATGGGATATAGAAAAACCTGATTTAATTATCGGAGGAAGTCCATGTCAGGGTTTTAGTTACACTGTAAACAATCAAATAAATTTCAGTCATGTAAAATCTAAATTATTTTTTTATTTTTCAGACATTTTGAATTACTATAGTCCAGATTTTTATTTACTTGAAAATGTCGTGATGAAAAAAGAATATCGGGACGTAATAACTAAACATATTGGCGTAAATCCAGTCAAATTAAATTCTTCTCTTGTTAGCGCTCAAAGTAGAGAAAGACTATACTGGTTTAATTGGCAAGCGGATATTCCTGAAGATAAAAATATTGTATTACGTGATATAATAGAATACTCTGAGCATATTGATGGATATTATAGTGCAAAAGATGTGAAAAATAAAAACGGAGAATGCAATCAAGTTGGAGTTGCAATGGATATTAACGGTCACGATATTTTAAAAAGAGTTTATGGTATAAATGCGAAAAGCCCGACACTAACTGCCGTATGCGGTGGAAATCAAGAAAAAAAAATACAAGTAGGGCGCGGAACATATAGAAAATTGTCACCGGTTGAATATGAGAGATTGCAAAATTTTCCCGATAATTATACCCATGGCGCGAGCAAAGCACAACGTTATAAATGTATTGGCAATAGTTTCACTGTCGACATGATTGTATATATATTAAGTTGCAATAAAACATTAACTACTGGTGGTACGGTAAGAAAGAAAAAAGTTAATAGAGGAACAGGTGAAGTAATATGAAAATACAAGATATAATTGATACATTGACTGAAGAAGAAAAAGAGCAGCATAAAGAGTTGGTTGAGGAATGTTTAAATAAGGAAAAGATGCTAGAAAATTGTAACGGAGCAAAAAGTTTAAAGGAGCTTGTTGATAAATTATTTTTGGCACTTTTGCCTGATAAAAATTTCTTCAGGGAGTAATTATGAATAGATTCATACTTGCAGTATATTTAAAATTCAAATCTTTCAGATTTAAGCGAATTAACAATGAGTGTTGTTTAAAAGCCGTAGAGGACATAAGAGCAAAACTTGACAAGCATTATTGCGATTCCATGCGGAATTTGCGAATACAACATGAAGAGGATTTGCAGCAAACTGCACGGAGGTTGAAAGCTGAACATCAGAAAGAAAAACAGGAGATGTATGCAGAATTTGAATTTAAAATTTCAGAGTTGCGAAAAATTATTGACGAAAAGAACGAGATTATAAAAGATAGTGAAAAAGCATATACAACTATAACAGAGATGTTGCCGAAAATGAAAGCACTTGCTGACTACAATAAGATGCTTGTGGAGCAGGAAACCATAAAGCAGATAGAAAAGCAGCGCAAATACAACATGTTTCAGGACGAGTGTGATGTGTTAAACAGAATTTTAGAGAAAAGAACTGGACGATTAACAAAATTTTGGAGGTGATTTTGTGAAAAAGATACCGTGTGAAATATGGACAAGGTGCGTCGGATATTTCCGACCAGTAAGTCAATTTAATAAAGGCAAACAAGAAGAATTCAAGGAGCGAAAATATATCAAAGGAGACATAAATGATAATAGACGATGGGAAAATAAAGACAAACGACGAGACTCGTGAGGAGTACAATAGAGATACAGGACGAGACGATAAGTATATTGATTATGAATATCTTATCGAAGATTTAGAAGAGTTTTATAACAATTATTTAAATTAAACAAGGAGAAGAGGTATGAAAAAATTATTAGTGGTAGTTATATTTTGTGTGTTGTACGGGTGTTCTAATATGTCGTGGCCTGATGCTACTTATATTGTTGATGGCGTGGATATTGTCGATATTTCATATGCTGACGAGAAAGGAAATATAATTGATTTATTGGGTGTACAATTGCCGTGGGAGAAGACAATCAACGTTAATTCTGGAACAGAGTTTTTATATGTACGCGTTAAAGATACCAGTGGTAATTGCAATAGGATAGACATTCAAATTGATTATGAATTGTTCGAAAGTTTTTCACAATCAGCATATTTGTTATGTAATGGGGAAAAAATATTAAATATTGAACTAAAGGAAGATGAATAATGGATATAAATAAAGTATTTATTATCGGTAGATTAACAAAGGAGCCTGAGCTAAAGTATACAAACTCTGGTACATCATATTGCAAGTTCGGAGTTGCGCTAAATGAAACTCGCAAGGAGCAAGAAAAGACGCATTTTATCAATTGTCTTGTTTGGTCGAAGACTGCTGAGGTTATTGCTCAATATTGCAAGAAGGGCCACCGGATAGGCATTGATGGACGGTTATCTCAAAGCACGTGGCAGGATAAAGACGGCAATAATCGTAGCAACATAGAAGTTATTGTTGAAAATTTTCAGTTTCTGGAGAAAAAGTAATGAAAATACGAGAAAAGATTAAACAGCAATTACAGCAAGAGTATGAGCTCACAGGTAATTCTGATATACTTATACTTATAGGGAGGATGTAATGGAAATTTATGTTATTATTTTAGCAATGATGCTTATTCAGTTAATAGTGGTAGCGATTGTATTTGGGAGATAG
>Ga0180434_10001003_pt1 | contig 41448 bp, 39 predicted proteins | sample SS_ome_7_FD_132453 | JGI IMG/M metagenome (GOLD analysis project Ga0180434, IMG submission 132453) | Hypersaline lake sediment archaeal communities from the Salton Sea, California, USA - SS_1_D_2 metaG | ecosystem: Environmental > Aquatic > Non-marine Saline and Alkaline > Hypersaline >... | reverse complement strand
CTCGCCTCAATGGGTGAAAAATGGCGATGAGAATAAAAAATATCAACAGAAAAAACATTCAAAACATGGTTCTTTATAAAAACTTGTATATCGCTTAAAATAGATTAGTAATGAAAGCATCGCTATTTTTTTATGAATAGGTCAGGTTATATATGTTATTGGGAAAAGAACGAATAATATTTTTTTTGGCTTTGAATTTGTCAAAACAGAGATAACATAATGATTGAAGGGAGTTTCATGAGGGAGAGGAAAAATGCAAACAATTTTGTGGCAGCTTTATTGATCTCCTTAATGCTTTTTTTCTTAGGGTGCCAGGGAAAAAGAAAAAATATCACCAATGTTGTTTTGATAACTATCGATACTTTGAGAGCCGACCATTTGGGATGCTTTGGATACCCAAGGAATACATCACCTTTTTTAGATTTTTTAGCCAAAGAAGGAGTCCTTTTCAAAAATGCTTTTGCTTCTTCCTCACATACAGCGCCTTCTCACGCTTCTGTTTTTACTTCTTTGCATCCTATCCAACATAGATTAAGAATTAATGGTCAAGACTTACATAACTCAATTTATACTATGGCTGAAATGTTCCAGGACCTCAACTTCAACACAGCAGGGTTCTGCAGTGTGGGATTCTTGTGCCGTCTGGATAAGGGATTTGATTTGATAGACCATGAGACTTACAAGGAATTGGTTCACTACAGACAAGCTCATCAAACAATGGATCGGGCTTTGGATTTCCTTGAGACAAAAGAACCATCAGATAAATTTTTTATGTGGGTACATCTCTTTGATCCTCACAGACCCTATCATCCCCCCGAAGATTGCCAAAAAGAGATGGGATTTAAATCAGAATCTGAAAGCAAAGCATTCATTCATTTTCTCAATGAACTCCATAAGATTCCCAGGGACTACTACAAAAGTCAGCCCAAGTTGATCACTGATTATAACAATTATGACGCGGAGATATTATTTGTGGATAAACAGATAAAACGGCTGTTCCAATATATGGAAAAAAGAGATTTTATTTCCAACACACTATGGATTATTACATCTGATCACGGAGAGGGGCTGGGGAATCATTATTACAATAGTCATGGTAAGTATATTTATCGTGAGCAGGTTCATGTCCCATTATTGTTTTACTTTGGCAATAAGCTTTACTCTCAGCAGAACGTGAAAAAATTAGTGAGACATGTTGACATCCTTCCTACCTTAGGGACGCTACTGGATGTTCCCTTTGAAAAAAACACAAAATTTATTCAGGGAAATCCTTTATTTCCTCTGGATAAAAAAGACAAAAGAAATCCAAAAACATATGCTTTTTATGAAAGAAGACCTAAGGATAATAAGGCAAGAAGAAATTGGGAACCAGGGGAAGTCTATGCCATGCAAACGCTCAAACACAAATATATTTTTCATTCCAGGGGAAAGGATGAATTTTACAATTTACTTTATGATCCATTTGAGAGTAGAAATTTGATTGATTATGAATTTGAGGAAAAAGACAACCTCAAAGAAATTTTAAAGTTAAAGTATGACCTCTTATCTCAGCAGACCTTTCAGCACAGCAGAGAAGAGATTGATGAAAAATACCTCAAAGAATTAAAGGCTCTTGGATATATTCACTAAAAGTCAGGATGAGTTTCTTATTTGATATACCCTAAAGATTTTAGGCGTTTTTCCGTTTCTTTATAATAATCTTTTTTTATGATGTACCTTTTATATATATTGTTGAGTTTCTTCTCCATAGACTCAAGCAAGCTATTATCTTTAATGGATTGCCCTGTTTTGATATGGATCAAATATTGATTTTTTTTGTCCAGCCAATATTTTTGGTTTCCCTGGATGAGGCATCTCTGTCCCTGCCAAAAAGCAGCGGCCCACCAATCCTTATCAATTCTTTTTTTTGTCAAAAAGGGTACCAGGCTTTTTCCCTCAAGGGTTATATAAAATGAAGGCAAAGGCCGCTTTCCTAAATAATCCACTAATGTGGGATATATATCAATGGTTTGAACAGCTTCATTAACCACTCTTTTATCTTGTTGTCCAGGCATTTTTATGATGAGAGGGACCCATATCTCTTCCTGGCTGAGGATTTGGCAGTGATCCCACCGATTTCCATTGTTCCCCAATTCCTCTCCATGATCTGAAGTTATGATGATAATGGAATTATCATATAGTTCTAATTTTTTAAGATTGTCCAGTAATCTTCCCACTTGATGGTCAAAATATCTGATTTCTTCATCATAGGCATTGATAAGAAATTCACGGTGTTCTTCAGGGATAGGCTTGGCTTTCATATGAATGTGTTCTTCCCTGCGATCTCTGTTGTATTTTTCTGACTTGATATAGTGTCCTCGATAATCATCAGGAGGAATATAAGGGTCATGAGGGTCAAAATAAACTAACCAACAGAAGAAAGATCTGTTTTTATTTTGTTGGATCCAGTTTAAAGTTTGGTCAGTGATAGAAGCCGCCTTTCTTCGGGACAAACCATGTTTATCCTTGGGGCTTCGATCATCATAAATATCAAAACCCTGGTGCAGGTTAGATTCTTCAGCTTTTAGGAATTGCTGAGATATAAACGCTCCTGTTTTGTAATGGTTGGATTTGAAAAATTCTCCCATAGTCAAATAATGGTCTTTTGCGGGCATAGAAGATTGATACTTGGAAGTGATGATGTTCCACATGGAGGGCCTTGTACAGGGTGTCTGGACATAAGCATTTTTGAACAGGAAGGCTTGTTGAGCCAGAGAATCAATATGAGGAGTGGTATCTTTTTTGTATCCTTGATAGCCCATATGGTCAGCTCTTAAGGTTTCACAGGTAATGAGGATAACATTAGGTTTTTTTGATGAAACCATTAGGGATTCTATAAAAATCGCTGTATTGAGGAAGACGAGGAGAAAGAAGAGAGTCAAGAATAGTCCTATAAAAGGTTTGGCCCATTTAAATAACCTTTCTCTTTTTATTATTGGAATAAATCTTTTTGTAAATTGATTTTCTGAAAAAAAAGACATGCATATCTTTCCCACTAACCACAACGCTAAAAAAACACCAGCACTCATGAGAGCTATCTTCAACCAGATCCACAGAGGCTTCTGAAGGTGAAATCCTGCTAAACTGAGTACTTGATGGCGGATGTATTGATGATGCTTTATATAAACAGAAGATTCTTTAAGGGATTTAAAAACAGCTATGCCCCCTATGAGAAAACCTGTATTTATTCCAAATATGAAAGCTTTGAGGGGTGTTTTTTTTAGGGCCATTTCTGTTTATTCCCTATGAAAAGGTGGATTGATTTTTTTAGCGCAGATATCCAAGAGATTTTAACCTTTCCAGGACTTTATCATCTAAGTGTTGTTTTCGACTATGGGGACGGATGATTCGGGAAGAGCTAGAAATTCTAAGCTCATCTATAATAAAGTTTTCCCCACTGAGCTTTATGTTTTTGGTGGTATTTTGTTTGAAGAAAATATTGGTTTCATTTTCTTTCTTTGATATTAGGTGGCCGTCTAAGAAAATATAAATTTCATTGGGCTTCCAGGCCAGCAGCAAATGATGCCAATTTTTCCATTTCAGAAAATGAGAAAAATTTTGTTCTATCTGAATCTTTCCTTGGGAGATTTTGAAAAGTGAGAAAGAGAATGGTTTTGTTATTTTTTTCCCTCTATCCCAGAATACAGTAGCGTGAATAGTGATCACTCCCTCTTCTCCATCAATGTTCATCTGAAAAATTTTTTGTTTTTGATTTGTTTTTTTATTTATCTTAAATGAAAATTCCATAGCGCCTGCATCACCCATTACAGAACTATCTATTTGAAAATAAATAATTTGTTTTGGTTTCAGTAAAATTCCTTTTTTATATTTTGAGTCTATGAATTGAAATGGAATTTTTTGGAATTTTTTGGTCACTAAAGAGTTGTTTTTCCTGTATCGATAGATACGGTTATGAAAAGAGGAAAGGAACAGGGTCTTTTTATCAAAAGAAAAAGGATGGTCAAGAATCTCTTGACTTAATTTGATGTTTGAAATTTTGAGTTTTTCTCTTAACTCTTCATTTTTCTTTACGAAATGGTCTATTTTTTTTAACAGGGACTTGGTTTTCTTATAGGAATAATTCTCTATTACATTTTTCTTTTCTTGGGGGTCATTGATGAGATCGAATAATTTGAGTTCTCCTGTTTTAAGGGTCACAATAATTTTGGCATCGGTTGTCCTTATACCCATAAAATTACGATTTCGAAAAAAAATCTCCTTTTTTTTCTTATAAAATAATCTTGGCTTTTTGCATAATAAAGGATAAAGGCTTTGTCCCTGAAAATAATCAGGTATTTTCAAACCAGCCGCATCAAGGATAGTGGGAGGGATATCTATGGCTTCAACAAACTGATTGATTTTTACTTGATCGGGAAGGACAGGACTATAAATGATCAAAGGAACCCGGGTTGATATGTCAGCAAATGGGTTGCCGTGAGAAGTATGACCGAATCGATTATACTCAAAGAATTGTTCGCCGTGGTCTGAAGTGATGATGAGCATTGTTTTTTCCATTAATTTCAACCGCTCAAGATGAGCCGCAATTTGGTGGATTGTTTCATCGATTCTAATGATTTGCGCGTCGTAAATATCCAGTATTCTCTGCCTGTCTTCTGAAGTCACCTTGACTTTCCCTGCATTGGCTTTGCGGATGAAAGAGGTTATTTTCCCACTTCTGTTTTCAACAGGACCTGAGTAATTTGGATCCGCAAATTTTTTGAAGTATTCCGGAGGAGCTACATAGGGCTGATGGACATAATAGGTATGCAGAAAAAGGAAAAATTTTTGGTGTTGATTTTTTTCCAGCCATTTATTTGTTTTATTTGCTAAGACATCGGGACGCTTCACATAATCATCATATTCTTTAAATCCATTAAGCAGTCCAAAATTGTAAGACATATAACCTCCTCCTGTGAAGGCACCCGTATTATAGCCGTGTTCTTTGAGTATTGAAGCAATCGTTTTGATCTTGGGGTCCATAGGAAACTCTAAAACAGAGGGGTAAAGGGAGGTAAACATAGAAGCATGGGAACGAAGGGTCATGGGCCAGGATATATAAGCGTTTTGGAATTGAGCTCCGTTTTGGACCAGGCGATCTAATCCAGGAGATGTATTCCTTGTATGACCATAGCATTGGAGTCTGTCTGGTCTGAGGTCATCGACGGAAATCAGGATGAAATTTTGGATTTTAGGGGATTGAAAAAATATTCCTGTTTTTACCAATATAAAAATAAAAATAACCAGACAAAAAAAACCTGTTATTTTGTATTTCAGTATCTTTTTCCCTTTGTTCTTACTCATTCTAGCCTTCCCCAATTTTATTTGTGAAGGTTTGTCGACAAAATTTTTTTTATCTTAATATCAATCTTAAAAAGTGAATATTAACATATTCATTTGGGGAAAAACAAGGAAGCAGGTCATCTTGGGTTTTCCTTTAAAATCGTTTGATCTTAGAAGAAATTAGTCATTGCTATATGGATAAGGGATGATATAAAATTTGATTTGTTAAATATACTGTTTGATAGAGAAGATCATAAGGAGTAAATGATTGTGTGACGGATATGATGTTATTTTGATGGATTATGGATATGAAGAAAATAAAATTTAGGAAGGTATTTTGTTTTTTGTTTTTGGCAGTTCTATTATCTTCATGTGGACAGAGAAAATCTCCAAAGATCATATTTATGGGAATTGATGCGTTAGATTGGGAAATACTGAACCAACTGATCAAAGAAGAGGAGGTTCCTCATTTTGAAATGATAAAAAGGAGAGGGGTTTCTGCCAAAATAAATTTAAATGAACCCAACGAGAAAGGGAGTGCTGTTTTCTGGACTTCTATTGCTACCGGTCAGCTGTCTGATAAACACGGTATTGACTATTTTGTCACTCAAAGTCCTGATCAAGGCAAAAGAATTCCTTATACCAGCAATATGAGAAAGACTAAAGCTTTTTGGAATATTTTAAGTGAAAATGATATTTCAGTGGGAATAGTTGGCTGGTACTTAACATGGCCGGCTGAAAGAATAAAGGGGTTTATGGTCTCTTCTTATTATGCCTTAAAAGACACCCAGCAGCCTACATGGAAGGGGACTATTTATGAGGGAGGAGACCATATGGTGTATCCCCCAAAGATTCAAGCCAAAGTGGATGGCTATATCCAGGAAGCAAAGAGCAAGTGTCTTGAAAACATTAAGAACATCATAAAGCCGGAGGGACTGGAAATCGGTTATGGGTACATAGAAGAGACAAAATGGGCATTCCTTACTGACCAGATCTATCATGAGATAGGAATAAATCTATATAAAGAAATAGAACCCCAGGTATTTGCGGTTTATTTTGAAGGAGTGGACGTGGTTGGACATCGATTCACTTTCCCTAAAAAAGCTATGCAGAAACACATGAATCATAGGTTTGGAAATGTGCAGCGGAATTACTATTTATATATGGATAGAATTATAAGGAGTTATATCGAAGAAGTTGATGAGAATACACTATTTATTGTTGCTGCTGATCACGGTTTGATGAGGGGACATCACACTAATAATGGTGTTTTTATGATATTCGGACCTGGTATCAAAAAAAATACATGGTCTCCTGAGCCAATGGATTTGACTGATATTGTTCCCACCATACTTTATGCTTTGGGTCTTCCTATTGCCAAAGACATGGACGGAGAGCCTCATCTTGATATTTTTACACACGAATTTTTAGAGAATAATAAAGTCAAATATATCAGGACTTATGGAAAGAGAAAAGATATAAGTGAGAGTCCGATGGAAACTCAGTTTGACGAAGAAATATTAAGGCGGCTGAAATCCTTAGGCTACATCAAATAAAATCACCTCTAATTTTTTGGTTAGGTCTTATGAAGAAAATATACCCGGCGAGAATAAGTGAAATTAGAGTGAGAGCAAAACTTAAATAAAAGGTCTGAGGTCTGTATGAGAAAACCAAATTATGTTTACCTTTGGGGATAAAAACAGCTCTTAAAGCTCCAAATGCAGGATAAATCTTGACTTCTTCTTCATCTAAAAAAGCTTTCCAACCCGGATAATAAGCATCGCTTAAGGTAAAGATTCCGTCCTCTGTTGTATGGATATTAATGTTGATCAAATTGGGCTGATAGTCCACAAAAGTAATTTTCGACTTTCCCTTTTTCCCCAACATCATTTTTTGTGGAGGATTTCCTTCAATAAGAGCGGTATGTTTGTAGATTTGGGGATTTTTTTTCAAAGTCTTTATGGCTCCGCTTATGCCTTGAATTTGTTTGAAGTTATAGAGCATGAATCCTCTGCTCATGGCATTGTGGTTTTTGTAGATCAGAGCATGATGGAAAAAAGCCTCTTCATAGGGTTTTTTTTCAATGCTTTTACATGCTTCAGCAAAGGTTTCTTGATGAGTCAAACGATAGGGGACAATCCTCAGATTGCCATAGAAAAAAGACCTGTCATTTTTGTTACAGGGATGAGGATTTTTTAAGGTGAGGCGGAGAACCACTTTTTTCCCAGAATAAGGAGTGAGGTCTGCTTTGAGAGGAAAAAACCCAACATCTTTTTTTCGAAGGGGTGAAAATTCTCTTTTATATATGATTTCTTTTTGGGAGTTATATATTACTGAAATAATCAAGTGGAGTTTGTTCTCAGGGCTTTTTCTTTTACCCTTATCAAAATTAAATGCGAGTCCGGTCGCTGCTAGATGTAAGGATTCTTCAGGAAGGCATAGAGGAATATCTATGGTCGAATCAGCCCACTGCTGCCAGCCTGTATGAAAGTAGTGGAAGTAACTACCGCATCGGGTGTATTGGATGAAAGGGTTGTCTACTAAAGATTTTATATTAAAATTATTTGCATAGACAGGATCAATGATGATTGAATCAAGAATAGATTCAGAAATATAATATTCGGTGTTTATCAGATCTAAATAAGGATTGTGAAGCACTTCTTTTTTTGAATAGCGGTGCCCCATCCCACTGTTAAATTTAGGGTTCACAAGTTGGGAAAGAAGGAGAGCAGGCCGTTTGAGTCTCATAGCAAACAACCGGTTTAAAGAGGGGATGGGATAAACAAGATTGCAGTTGGGCATAAAAGTGAAATCGAGACCAAAGGAACGGTGAGGTTGCTTTTTCTGAAGGAGAAATTGAGTATAGGGAGCTTTGTCATTGATTTTAAATCTTTCTCCATAATTCTGGATATTATTGAATCTTAGTTCCAAGATAGTGAGTAAAGCTAATACAATAACACCCAAATTTATATAAGTTTTCCAGGTAAGATTTTTTTTGAGAAAAAGAATGATAAAAGAGAAAAAAGCAGAAAGAATAAAAATACGAACCAGTTTGCTGCCATGAATAGAGGCCTGAAAAAGAGTTCTTTGGAAGAAAGCCCAAAAAAGAAAATGAGGGAGAAAAAAACTAAAAAAAAGTGTTCCTATTTTTAATCCTCTTGTTTTGTTTTTCTTAATGCTTTCGGTTAGCCATTTAAGAGAAAAAGCAGCAAGGATGGAAAAACTGAAAAAAAGGATTGAACAATATTTAACAAAATGGATGCTTTTTAAAACAGGAAGTTTACCGATCCAGTTTATATAAGGAGCTCCCAAGATTTTGCTTACCGTAAGAAATAGAATAACTCCATGAAAAGCAACTAACTTTTCCTTCAACTTCCATCTTTTCTGAACTAGACTGAAAAGGGCGAAAAAACTTAAAGAAAGGATCAAATATCCTCCATAATTGGGGCCTTCTCTTATTTGATGTGGAGCTAACAACTGCCAAAGGAGTTGTTTTAAAGAAAGATAAACATTACTTCCTACTGTTCCTAATGTTCGACTGCTGATTGAACTTTTCCAGAATTCAAAAAAAGGAATAAATTTAAGGGAGGATAGAAGAAGACTAAAGAGAAGAGAGCCGATGAAAATGAGCAGAAAGTTTAATTGTTTTCGGAGATTTCTTTTTTTTAGAAACAAAATGAGAAATATGGAATAAAGAGAAATGAATATATGGATCAATAGGAATTCATTGGGGTTTCCTCCATAAAAAGAACCAGAACTACACAGGATGAATCCCCCGAGGTAACTTATTTTTCCAGAAAATATAAATTTGGTGGTGAAATAAGCCAGTGCAGGAAGGAACATAACCACATTGAGATGATCCATATTGATATAAGCGTGGAAATAGGAATTAAACATGAAAAAAGATGCCCCGGCCATAGAGATCCAGAATGAGCATCGGTAAAGCCGGAGAAGAAGGAAGAAAAAAAATCCAGCAAAGAAAAGTCTGAACAAAAGGAAAATATCATATACCAGAAGAGAGGGGAATAATTTAAAAAGATAAATAGGGATAAAAAAAGTATACGAGTTCATATCTGCATGATAAGGTCTTCCGATCCCACTATAAGGATTCCATAGAGGAAGTTTAAATTTTTTTAAATAATGATGTTCCATATAAGCAGAAGGAAGAATGATTTGAGCAGCAGCTGCAGGATCCACACTCACCTTCCCGGGATCCTGGTGCCAGTAAGAACCTGAATAATGATAATGACCTGATTTGTAAGTTCTCTGGATGGTAGGAATGAAGGTCTTCCCACCGAAAACTACTGAGCTGTAGTAGGAAATAAGTAATAGTGATAAAATTAAAGCTGCATAGATTTTCTGATTTTTCTCAACTTGAAATTTCATGGTTTATCTGATTTTGAAGCCGTATTCTAATGGGTTAGAGCACAGTTTTTATATTTTGATTATAAAAAGAATTTACCACATGAGATAAGATAATGGAAATTAAAAATCAGCAGGATTTCTTTTTTAGGACACCAATTTTCCCCCTGTTGTTAAGGAAGTTTATAAAGAAATGGATGGCTTTTGCTTGGTGATTCTTATTATTCCCAACTGGTTTTATAGCGTTTTATGATGATGAAACCCTGATCAGATTCTTCCGTTGAATAAAACTTTCCATTTTTCCATAGGACCGGATTTGCTTTTAAAGGGATTTGGGAGAAGAAACGTCCATCTGAATCAAATATATCCAAAATGTACTCCCCTTCATTTCTTCCCTTTTCAAAGGTCCTCACAAATATCCGTCCCTTCTCATCTATAGTGAAACTTTGGAATGCAGGATAGTATTTGGGAAACTCAATCCGTTCTTTTAGATTGATCCCGCCGGTTTGAGGAATATGGTCCAACATTTCTTGTTTATCTTCTTCTGTAATTTTTATGGTGTCGAATTTCCTGGTAATGCTTTTTATATGCTTTCCATCTGGATTGATGTATTTTATTTCATATTCTTTTGATGTTCCATAGATGATGTTTCCCTTACTATCAATGTCAAATATGATCATCAGTTCAAACGGATTTATTTTTCCCTGGATAGGATTTGGAAAATCGATTTTGTCAATAGTGAAAAGTTCATTCAAATCTTTATCATATTTTTTAACTGCCCATTCCATTTTATTGTCTTTAACCACAAGTTCTCTTCCGACCATGGTTCCATCTGGCCCTATAATCAATCCAGTGAGAGAGGTTTTGTCTGCTGTGGATAGGCTCCGGATAAATTCTCCGTCTGGCGTAAAAAAGGAAAGCCGTCTGTTTAAAACTTCTTCTACCATTAGTTCCCCGTTTGAAGTGATCTGGATCCCTGTGGGCATATTAAGTTCTCCGGGCCCCTGTCCCTGTTTTCCTATAGTCCTGATAAAGGTCCCTGATTGGTCAAATACTTTAAGATTGTTTAACTTCATATCTGTGATAAAAATATTTTCTTCATCATCTACAGTAATGAATATATTTTCTGAAAATACTTCCTCATCTTTTTTGTCTCCCCCGATGGAAAGTTCTTCTGTGAGCGTCATTTTGACAGGAGTATTTTTCAATGGAAGGGGTTTTTTCCCGTTGATTATGTATTTGACTCCGTCGATTGTCTTCACTTTTTGAGGGGAGGCATATAAAAAACATGAAATGATAGAGATGAAGGCCAATAGGACAAGAGATGTTTTTATTATATTCTTCATGGTTGTGACTCCCTTTTATTGAATACCATATCTATATTACGCAATTTAGCCAAACGGGTTTTCATGAAAGGCGATGCAATGAGTGGGATATCAATCCCTGTGAATCCTGAAAAGGTGACTGACTTTTTGATAGAGAGAATTGCCTTTCCGTATCAACAATCCCATCAGCTGGCTTTTTAGTTTTATGGCATTGAAACGGCACACTTCGTGGCAGCACATGCAGTGAATGCATTTGTTTTTTTCAATCCATGCCTTGTCTTCCATTTTGTATGCGGCTCCTGAAGGACATATGTCCACACATTCCATGCACCCAGTGCATTTATGAGGATTAACTTCAGGAATATAAGTTAACTGGTTTTGGAAATAGGAATAAAGAAGTCGAGGAATCCTTTTTTGGATAAGACCTACGGCTACAGCAGAGTGTTTGAAACCATTTATTTTAACATCCGAGAATTTTTCTCCTAAAATTTTTATTTTTTTTAAGTCTCCTACTCCTAGCCCCCTTTGATGAGCATCATAAATGCTGTATATGTCAAGAGGATTCATTCCAATAATTTGCGATGCCACAGCATCCAGCGCTATCCCATCTGTACTTGCCAGCAGAACATTTGTTTTTTGGGGATTTCCTGCTGATGGACCTTCTCCTTCCATGGACATGATTCCATCCATGATATTCAAATGGGGCGGCACACATGAGTATATATCCACTAACATTTTACTGAAGTCACTAGGAAGAGAAAATTGACGGTGGTATTTTAGTCTGAGCCCATAGGGAATCGTTCCATACATATTCTTGACCGCGCCTGTAAATATAGTAAAGGAATGGGTTTTCAGTTTCGGAAGATTGATCAAATAGTCTGATTCCAGGACCAGGGGAGAGACATAAACACTTTTGAGGAGTTTTCCATCACAATCGATTTTACGGAATCCCACTTCCTTTAGATTGATGAGCTTCACACCCATATCATCACATGCTTTTCTGTATCCTGAAATGATAAAGCCGTCTTTTCCTTTATATTGTATATCATCACCTACTGTGATTTGGCAGTTGAGGTGCTTCAGCATCTTTAGGATTTCTTTTGTAAAAGCAGGGTGAGTAACAATCGATTTTTCAGGCGGAGAAGGCGGAGAGAGATGGTTTATCTTGACAAAAACTTTGCTCCTTGGACTGATGAAATTTTCAAGGCCGCCCAAAAGGCCCAGCCCTTTCTTCAAACCTGTGGATATATTTTCTGGTTGGTATTTTTTAACTCTGGCTATGGAGACTTCTGCTTGCTTCATATTGGATTGATTATATACGTTGTATGCTACCTTGTGTTTTATAGGTATGTAGGTATACTTTCGCCATAATTTATTTTTTAAAATCTCAATCCACTTATCATTAAAAAAGAGTTCCTTTTTATTCCTTGTTTTTCACCACGATGTGTATAGAAAAACTGTATTCTTAAATTTTTCAAAACAAAAAGGCTGAATCCTGCAAGAAAGATTTGAGTCTGGGTGGAACATAGGTTATAAATTTCAGTTATGGTAGATATGACTTTGTTATTATCATCTTTTGGGGCAAAAACACTTGAATTAAGTAGAAAAATCAGCAGGCTGAATGATAGGGATTGAAATGATCTATAGAATGTTTTTTTCATCTGAAAAAGAATCTTGTTTTTTAGATTATCATTGTTTCCTTCTTGAAACAAGCATTGTGTTTGTTGACATAAATCATGAAGAAATAATACTGTTATGGAAAAAATGAACACATCAGCCTTGTTGATATTCCATCTCAAAGTAGGAGCTCGACTCGCCTTAAAAAAATTAGCGCCTGTTCTTGGGATGATGTTTGCTGTTTATTTTATTTTCAAGCCCGAGTTGTATCACCAATTATTCTCTTTTCTACTCAGCAGAGGGTCTTTGGTTCCTGGATTTGTATTCACATTGATTTGTGGAGTCACCTCAAGGATGTCCGCATCCCGGATATGTTTGGGGCTGACAGGTTGGATGCGTCATCTTCCCCTCTCTGGAGTATCAACCCGAAGGCTGGCTGAAACAGCCATATTTGTTGCCCAGACTCCTGTGCTTTTGTGTATGCCCTAGTTTATATGGGCAGTGGGAAGGTCTTGCTTTTTTTGGCAGCATGGGTATGCGGTTTGTTCTGGGGGATTGTATTTATGGAAAAGGTCGATTATATTGGTTGTGATGAGTCATATTGTTTGGAATCTTTTGATCTTTATTCTATTCCTTTTATGAACCTGTTATGGATAACTCAGATAGATTATCCAGGTGAAAAAAATAAAATAGGAGGAGGAGTGATATGAAACCAAAAATAGTGATTGTGGGGATTCTCTCTGTATTGGCATTGATATTTATATTTCAAAACTCAAAAGTGATAACCATTCAGCTTCTTTTTTGGACAGTCAGTGCTTCCCGAATTATTATGGTGTTAGGCCTGCTTTTTATAGGATTTCTCATCGGGTATTTGCTAGGACGTCGATAAATAGAACGAGTGGACCTGTGCTTTATTTTTTTCATATCATCCCTTATAATAACGACTAAAGTAAGTGGGACAATGAAAAAAACAATTACTTTGCTTTGTGTGGTCCTTTTTATTTCAGTGGTATTGATTCAAAACTGCGAGTCTCCTTTTTCCGACAAATCTTCAGGTGATCAAGGTTTTTTTCGTCTCTTGCTTAAAGACGCACCTTTAGATTTGAATGATGTGGACGCTGTGTATGTGACTGTGAGTGAGATTGCTGTAAGGAAAGCCTCTTCAGATAATTACATTGTGGTTCTTGATGAATTAACAGAATTTGAGCTTCTGGAACTCAAAGATAATCCTCAGCCTATTGTGGAGACTTATCTGGAAGAAGGCCATTATACAGGCATAAGATTCATGGTGGAGTCAGCAAGAATAATCGTAGACGGCGTTGAAAATGAGTTGAATGTTCCCAGTAATAAGATTATTGTAAACGTGGAATTTGAAGTGACTGAAGACAGCACCATCAAACTGACCCTTGACTTTGATGCTGAGAATTCTATTGAGGTAGTGGAGGCAGGTCAATCAGGAATCTACATCCTCAGGCCGGTGATACAAGTGGATGATATAAGCTATAATTAAGGAATAACTGTTTTATTGATTGACACGTTTCCTTCTTTTCAGTAAGAGTTTTTGTATTCTCAATTTAGGTCTTTATACTTTCAACTTTTTCATTTAAACTACATTATTGAGCAGAAATAAAACTTTCATATGAACCGTTTAGATAAACTCAAGAAAATCAAACAGGAATTAGACTCTATGGGCAGTCTTATGGTTGCCTTTTCAGGAGGAGTTGACAGCAGTTTTCTGGCTTGTTTAGCTTATGAAGTCCTAAGGAATAAAGCCATTGCCGTTACTTTTAGTTCAGAAATTACACCGGGTTTCGAGGTTCAAGAAGCCAAAAAAATAGCTAAAGAAATCGGAATCAAACACAAAATAATCCAAACAAAGATACTCCACAAAGAAAACATCAAAAGAAATTCTCCACAGAGATGTTATTTTTGTAAAAAAGAAATTTTTTCGCGGTTGAAACAAGAAGCAAACCAAATGAGCTATAAGGTTGTGGCATGTGGTGAGAATATGGATGATAAAGGTTCATTCAGACCAGGAATGAAAGCCTGTAGGGAACTGGGCATATCTACTCCCCTTGTAAAAGCCGGGTTGACAAAAGATGACATAAGAGAATTGTCAAGGGATAGAAATCTGAGCACTTGGAATAAACCTTCCCTGTCCTGTCTGGCAACTCGCATTCCTTATCACACTCCGCTCACTGCCAAGGAGCTTTCTATGATAGAAGAATCTGAGGATTATATCCGCGGTTTTGGTTTAAGGCAGTTGAGAGTCAGACATTACGGTGATACAGCAAGAATAGAAGTCATGCCAGCTGATATGAGTGTTTTGATAAAAAAATCAACAAGAGAAAAGATTGTCAATAAGCTCAGACAGCTCGGTTATACTTATATTACTTTAGATTTAAAAGGATATCGAACGGGGAGTATGGATGAAAAAAATAAAGCTTAGAGAGATATTTTCTGTGTTATTTAAGATTCAATCATGATATCATGATTCAGAAGTGAGCGAGTTGTCCTTTACAAAAATCCGCTACCTAGACGGCATTCGTTACAGCCGCGCTGTTTTGGTGGGGTGCAAAGAGGTAATATCTCACGAAAAAGAGCTGAATAAAATTAATGTATTTCCTATTCCTGATAAAGATACTGGTTTAAACTTAAAAAAAACATTTCAAAACATAAAGACAAAATTTTCATTCACTGAAGCGTCTCTAAACAAAAGCAGTGGTTTGATTTCTGAAGTCATTGGATCCTCAGCATTAGGGTATTCGGGAACCGTTTTTGCTGAATTTTTTTCAGGATTTGCTGAAGGAGTCCAGACCTTCAAAAGGATTTTTGTTAAAGATTTTTCTTCTGCTGTGGAAAAAGCAGCCAAAAGAGTTTCCAGGTCATTTGAAAATCCAGTTGAAGGCACGGTTCTGTCAGTGATAAAAGCTTGGACTGAAGATATAAAAGAAAAGGTTTCAGACACCGATGACTTTTTTATCCTTTTAAAAGAATCTTATAAAAGTGCTCAATCCGCTTTAAAGGCGACACCGGACCAATTGGCAGTTTTAAGAAAAAACGGAGTTGTGGATGCAGGAGGGAAGGCATTTGTTTATTTTTTAAAAGGTATCATAGATTTTATGGAAAAGGGAGCCTTGACTTCAATATCCAAAAAGGTTAAGGACGTGTTTCAGGATTCTGGACTACAAAAGCCGGAGGAAATGGAAAAATTTTGCGTGGAGTGTTGTGTGAGGAACCTTAATTTAGACCGGCTAAATTTAGCGAGAAAACTTCATTCCTTTGGAAGTGATTTGATTTTTTATGGTTCATTGAATTTTGCAAAGATTCATATTTGTACCCATAATCCCGAGGCTGTATTAAGTTGTATTTCTGAATTTGGGAAGATAACATCTGAAAAAATTTTAGAGTGTTCAAAAGCTCTCTCTCCCGAAAAAAAGAAACATCTTGCCATTGTGACTGACACTACCTGTGATATTCCTGAACAGTATGTGGAAGACCATAATATCTACTTTGTTCCTGTAAAATTCCATGCCATGGATAAGGTGTTTACAGATAAAGTTGATATTATCCCTGAGGAGTTTTATGATGTATTAGCGTCTTCTCCTGAGATTCCCAAAACATCAAAACCTTCTTTTCAGGATTTTACAAAAGTATATAAGAATCTTCTTTTGCAATACAGGTCTATTCTCTCTATACATTTATCAGGAGGATTGAGCGGAACCTTTCAAACAGCTCTTCAGGCTGCCAAAAATGTCGATCCTCAAAAAATAAAAGTGTTGGATAGTAAGAATCTTTCAGTGGGGCTTGGGTTGATTGTGTTAGAAGGAATCAAATCTTTGAAAAAAAGAATGAGCTTGGAAGCTGTTTTGGAAAAAGTGGAACAAGCTATACAAAACATAGAAATATTCATAGGGATTCAGACAATGAAATATCTTATTCAAGGGGGAAGAGTAACAAAAGCAAGGGGACTAATAGCTAAGATATTGAACATCAACCCTATTCTATCTCTAGATTCCAGTGGATCACTAAAACAAATAGGGAAGGCAAGGGGAAGAAAAAAGCTTGAGGAAAGAATTTTATCCTTTGTTCTTGGCAAAATAAATAAAGAAGGAGGGCTAAGAACGGGAAGTATTTTTACGGCTGTGGCTCATGTCAATTCTTTGGATTCAGGAAAAAGGATGGAAAAGAAGATCCAACAAAAAATAAAAAATAAGCCTGTCATGACCATGAACGCATCACCTGTTTTGGGAGCTCATGCGGGTCCAGGCACCATTGGCGTGGCGGTGTTGAAGATTGAATAATCTAGTCAAAAAGACATGATAAAAAAAGCAAATCAATATATAATTTTTAGGGAGATATCAATGAATGAAAAAATAAAGCAGGGGATGATATTTTTATCTGTTATTGTCCTTGTTTTTTCTTTGGTTTCTTTGTCATTTACCCAAGTTAGAGGAAGAGAGCTGTATGAAAAATTAATCAAGGATAGAGACCTTATAAAACCCGAAGGTCTGGAACGAATTTACTGGCTGCCTGATGGATCCGGTCTTTATTTTAAAGAAGATAAAAGTTTTAAAAAGATAGATATAGAAACCGGAATGAGAGAAGACCTGTTTGATGAAGAGAAAATCATTTCTCGATACAATGAACTCACAGGAGAAAGAATCGAGAAGATTCCTTTCGAAGATTTTGAATTCATCAATAAAGAGAACAAGATTAAGTTTAAAATCAGCAGCAAAGCATTTATTTATGACCTTAATTCCCACCAGATGTTTTCTTATGTGCCTGAGAAAGAGTTCAGAGGAGTGCGGGGGAGGATATATTCTGAGGTATTTTCCCCTGACCTTAAATACAGAGCTTTTATTCGGGATTTTAACCTTTACATTAAGGATTTTGAGGAAAATGAAACTCCTCTCACAACTGGTGGGCATAAGGATTTACGCAAGGGTTATCCAGATTGGGTTTATCCAGAAGAATTGGGGCAGTATAATGCTTTTTGGTGGTCTCCTGATTCCTCAAAAATTGCCTATATGGAATTCGATGAAAGTCCTGTAAAAAAATATCCCATTGTCCATGATATAGATCCATTGCCTCCTCTTGAAATGCAGAGCTATCCAAAAGCGGGTGAAAATAATCCCATAGTGCAGTTATATATAGTTAATGTTGAGAATCAGAAAACAATAAGGATTAAGACCGGATTGGACACCAATGTCTACCTTTTTAAGGGCAAATGGACTCGTGATGGGAAGTATTTCACTTATCAGCGTCTTAACAGGCTTCAGAATGTTCTGGAATTATTTGCAGCTGACCCAGAGACAGGAGAAACAAACCTGATTCTAAGAGATGAGAATAGCTGCTATATTCAAGCTGATGATGACCTTAAGTTTTTAAAAGACAACAAACATTTCATCTGGACTTCAGAGAGAAGTGGATGGAAAGAGATTTATCTTTATGATATTTCCGGAAATCTCATCAAACAGTTAACCAGTGCCAAGCTTCCCATAAACAGGGTGGTTGGAGCGGATGAAAAACATGGCTGGATTTATTTTACAGGCCAAGAAAATAGAGGACTGGAGACTTATCTTTACAGGGTAGGAATAGAGGGGCAAGGATTTGAAAAGTTGCTGCACGAACCTGGTTTACATAACCTATCCATGTCTCCAAAATGCAAATATTTTATTGATTATTTTTCATCGTTTGAAGAGCCCCGGCGGATAGTTCTTTATAAGGCAGATGGAAAGGAAATAAGAAAACTGGGTCATTCTGTACTGACAAAAGAATTTAAAGATTTAAAGCTCATAGAACCAGAGCATTTTGTTTTTGAGTCAGCAGATGGGAAATATAAGCTTGATGGAGTGTTGTACAAACCAGCCCACTTCAATGAAAAGGAGAAATATCCCTTAATCATGTCTGTTTATGGTGGCCCCGGAGCTAAGAGGATTTATAACCGATTTGATTGGAACAGCCGCAGTCAAGCATTGGCTCAATTGGGTTTTGTTGTTGCATCCATAGACCACAGAGGAGTTTCAGGAAGAGGAAAGGATTTTCAGAATCTTATGTACATGAATCTAGGTCAGATTGAATTAGCAGACCATGTCTCAGCAGTGAAAAATCTTACCCAGAGGTCTTATATTGATGAACAAAGAGTTGGGATTTATGGCCATTCTTATGGAGGATATATGACATGTATAGCCATGTTAAAAGCTCCTGATATTTTTCATGTGGGGATTGCTGGAGCGCCGGTTACAGACTGGAAAAATTATGACACTATATATACAGAAAGATATATGAGGAGGCCCCAAGATAATCCCGAAGGATATGAAAAGGGTTCCTGTATGAATTATGCAGAAAATCTAAAAGGTCATCTTGCCATACATCATGGAGCGGTAGATAATAATGTTCATCCAGGCAATACCATCCAGCTGATTCAAGCTCTTTTAAAACATAACAAAAAATTTGATCTGATGATTTATCCGGAACAAAGACATGGAATCCGTTTTGACCGTTATGGAGAGGCGAGAGTAGAATTTTTTATAGAACATTTAAAACCTGATATAAAATAAAGATAAGGTTTTTTATTCTGATAAGGTGCTGAATATCTGAATTCGATTGTTGTCTCTTTCTACTACATAGACTAAGCTTTGAGAATCAACCACGATACCTAAGGGAAAGTTCAGTTGATTGTCTTGTGAGCCTTTGCTCCCCCATTTTGTTATAAAAAGACCGGATTTATCGAATTTTTGGATACGGTTATTATAGGTGTCTGATATATAAATACAGTTTTTGTTGTCCACATAGATTCCCATTGGTCTGTCGAATTCTCCTGGTGCAGTTCCTTTGTGACCCCAACTCAAAATAAATTCTCCATTACTGGTGAATTTTTGCAGATTGTTTTGATCGGTTACAAACACTTCATCCTTATCATTGATAAAGATCCCTGCAGGGTACATAAAGCTTCCATCTGATGTCCCTTTATTTCCCCAAGAATTTATAAAAATTCCCAAATGCGAGAACTTCTTTACTTTATGGTTAACTGAATCTGCGACATATATGTTGTTCTGACTGTCTACAGCAATACCCAAAGGAGTATTGAAATCATCCTCTTCAGAGCCTTCTTTTCCCCAACTGAGAACAAAATTTCCCATTTTGTCGAACTTCATAACACAGTGTTTTTTGATATCAGTGACATAAATATATTCCTCGTGATCCATAGTAATTGCAAAAGGGCTTTTCAATCTATTGAGCTCTCTTTTATTTTTTGCCAGCTCACTCATGAATACTCCTTCAGGATTGAACTTTTTTATTTTCAGATTACTCTCATCGATGATATAGAAGTTATTTTGTTTGTCGATGGTGATCCCTGTAGGAGCTTCAAAAAATTTAGTGTCTTTTCCTCCCCACTGGTCAACTTTTATGTATTCTTTAGCTTCTAAAGTAACTTGGATTTCGAGAGGTCCTTCTCCTTCTTCTAATTCAAACTCCTGATTCCATTCTTTGTAACCTTTTTTTTCTATCTTTATTTTATGGTTTCCAAATTCGACAAAGGGAAGGGTTGTGTTTGTTTTTTTCTCGATAATTTTTCCGTCTAGGTGGATTTTTGCTTCCGATGGAATGGACTTTATATTTATAGATCGGCCTTTTTTCTGGAGGATAAATTCTTTTTCACTGGTCTCGGCGACAAGAAAAATTTCCTCTGCAATGGTCTCGTAACCCTTTTTATTTATTTCAATGAAAAACTTAGGAGAATCAGATTTTATTGTCTTAGGGGTTTTGCCCACTTCATTTCCGTTTATTTTTAGAATGGCGTCCTGCGGGTTGGTAGATATCTTTAGATAATACTGTTCGATGAGACCCAAATATTCTTTTTCTGCAAGATTGATTATTTTGGCAATGTCTGGGTCGTATATATTACGGGAGATTTCCAAGGCATAAGAATGATTCACTTGAAACATATTCTTGATTTCTCTGAGGGCCAGGAACTCCTTATTTTGAGCGGCATAGCCCAGTCCTATCCAGAGATAGATCTCGGTTGCTAGTTTTTTCTGTGTGTGTAAATCAGAAACATGAAATACTTTGGGAATAAGTGGCCTTAATGCCTCTATAGCTTTGCCCAGATTCTGTTCTTCTCGGATTGATTTTTTACTGTTTTCAATTTGGGCATTTATTTCTGCGGTGATTTCTTCTTGGGTTAACTCCTTTGCTAAAGAAGTTTCTAGATATCTTGATTGACTTTCTCCTTCATCAACAACTTTAACCAGCATTTCGTGGATAAAACCTGTGATTTTTTGACCTTCTTTTTCAAAATTTACCTTATACCATTCTCCTCGCTTTTCTTCTCCTATAAGGATTGTGCCAGCATTGACCTGAGCAATATTCTCTCCTCCTATTTCTGGTTTGATTTTTATATGGGCATTATTTGCAATGACTTCAAGTTTGATGGAGGAAAAGACTAAACTCACACAAATGATGAGAACAGATAAAAAAATGAACGGCTTTCTGTTGATGTTTATTCCCCTTTTCTCCATCATGAATATTAACCTGACTTACTCATAAAAAAATGGCGATGTTTTTATTATTCATTTTGTTTTAGCGATATACAAGATTATTTACAAGAACCATTATCTTAACATTTTTCTTGTTTTTATTTTTAATTTTAATCGCCATTTTTCACCCATTGAGGCAAGCCGATCTTACTGCATCTGCTTCGTTATAGAGTATTTGTAGTGAAGGACCACCACTTCATGCCCTGTGCCTTGCATCTGCAGCAACCTCGACTTGTGAATAATACAGGCTAGTATTATTATAGATATCTATTATTTTTTATCAATGATTTTCCATTGAGTTCCAATTTTTTTCATGGTCCAGATTTTTATTCCATCAAACAAAACTTTTTTTTGGTTGGTTTTTATATAGACAGCAATAAGCATATGGGAAAATTTCACTTCTGCCTCTCTGGTGTTTTTAAAGTTAATTTTGATATTGGAGTAAACAGATTTGATGTCTTTGTAGTGATTGAAGAGGAGCGTCAAATCAGCTTTTCTCTGTTCCAAAATATTTTGGGACCCAATGTCATCCGTTATGGAGTTTAGGTCTTTTTCTTCTTCTGCTTTTCTTTGGTCTGCAAGTATATTTTTGATGTGGATTTGAGATAAAGCAGTATCAGCTAAATAAATATATTTTTTTGCCTCCTTGTTTTCTCTGTCTAATTTTAAGATTTTTTTCATGTTCTCTATGCACTTCCCATAGCTGCCTTTTTTATACTGATTTATCCCTGTACTCAGATATTTGGCTATAGAGTCACTTATTGATTCATTCTGGATTTCATGCTGCGCCTGGATAAGATAATCCTGTGCAGTCTCATTATCAGGCTGAGAAGAAAGAATTTTTTTGGCGAGATCGACAGTTTCAGGATAGTTTCCTTTCTCAAAACTCAGTTTCATTTTTATCTCTAATTTACTGGGAAAAATTATTGATTCATGGATAGGGGAAGCAGGGGGAATAGGGGATTCAACCAAAATCTCAGAAGACTTTGCTATTGAGAGGAAAGGAAGATCAATTTTTTGATTGAGAAACAGCATTGACATTATTCCGAATATAACAAATAAAATCACAGCAGCACTGATGGGGATCCAAAGTTTTTTTGACTTTACGGGTTTTTTTTGTGTGATGATTTTCAGATTTTCTTGAAGGTCATGTTTGAACTGACCACATGTCTGATAACGTTTCTTGGGATCTTTGGCTAAAGCTTTAGAGATGATTGGCTCAAACCCCTTGGGCATAGTTTTTTTTACTTCCATAGATGAGAGGGGCTCTTCATTGATTATTTTATAGATTACAGTGGTTATGCTGTCTCCATGAAAAGGTCTTTTTCCAGTTAGAATTTCATAAAGGAGAACCCCCAAGGAAAATATATCAGAGCATTTATTTACTTTTTTCCCCATCACCTGCTCTGGAGACATGTAGCTTGGAGTCCCTACTGTTCTTCCTGTTTGAGTGATGGTGGATGTCTCAACCCTGGCAATGCCAAAGTCAACCAAATAAGGTTTTCCTTCTTCGTCTATAAGGATATTAGCTGGTTTTATATCTCTGTGGATAATCCCTTTTTTGTGGGCATATTCTAAGGCATCACATATTTGAGTCATAAGAAACACAACTTTTTCAATGGGAATTTTTTCGCCAGAAGAAATAGTCTTTTGGAGGCTATGCCCCTCAATGTACTGCATCACAATATAGGTCATATTTTCACTTTTTACCACATCATAAATAGTGACGATATTTGGGTGAATGAGTTTTCCAGCAGACTGAGCTTCTCTTATAAACCGTTTCATGATATCTTCACGTTCAGACTCTTCGGAGATAATGTCGAATCTGATGGCTTTGATGGCGACCACTCTGTCGATATCAGGATCCGCTGCTTTATAAACCACCCCCATAGCTCCCTTTCCAATGGTTTCTAAAATTTTGTATTTACCTATGTTTTTGATGTTTTCCGGCATTACACTTCTCTTGATTATCTTTGATGAGAGCTTTTATGCCCAACATTTTTGCTTATTAGTGTTGATGAGAATGTTCCACTTCCATAAACTCAATTTACCTGACTTATTCATAAAAAAATGGCGATGTTTTTTATTATTAATTTATTTTCAGTATTTATTTTCAGTGTGTTACAATCTTACTCAAGAGCAATGTCTTGAATATTTTTTCTGTCTGTATTTATTATTTTAATCGCCATTTTTCACCCATTGAGGCAAGCTGATCTTACTGCATCTGCTTCGTTACAGGGCCTTCGTAGTGAAGGACCACGGCTTCATGCCCTGTGCCTCGCACCTGCAGCAGCCTCGACTTGTGAATAACCCAGGTTTGTTGTTAAAATTTTTATATCATACTGAATGGATATACACAACTTTTTTGAGTGCTTACCCATAAATAAATTGTGATATAATCGAACTATTGGTTTGTCAGAGGTTCTGACGCTTCTCTTCATATTGACATTTTTCTTATCTTAAATATAATTAGTAATGAGATTGGGGGCGAACTGGGTTCGACGGAGGTAAAGAGACTGAGGAAGCATGTCGAGGCCCCACCCACCTCGTTAAACAGGTGGAACTTTCTAAGTGCAGAAACAATGCCATTAGCTGCCTAAAAAAGGCATGCCGTTTCTTTAGCGCTTTCCTGCGGCGCTTTAGAAACGTCGACCAGCAGGATAGCGGACTTGGTGCGTTCCTCGCCAAGCGAGCGAATCTTTTAGGAGCTGGCTTTAAGGTCGTTTTCCTCTTCAACAGCCTTGAAGCGAGAAAAGCGAAGAGGATAAGCATGTAGCGTCCTCTCGTTGAATACCTTCGGACGCGGGTTCGATTCCCGCCGCCTCCATTAAATTGGATTATTCGAACAAGAGCAAGAAATGTTGGATGAAACAAAGATATTTAAATCATTCAGGTTGATTATATAGACAAAAATGAAAAAAGAATGGTTGGTTTTTTTCGTTTGTTTTTTGTTTATTCAAGGATTGCTTTTTTCTCAAAAAATGCCTTCTATTGAATTAGGAGCGAAAGACTATCCTGATTTTTCTCGTGTTTTCCTCGAATCATCAAATCCCTTGAGTTTAAGTATTGAAAAGAGTAATTCTTATATCATGGTCAGAGTCAGAGCTGATCATCCCTTTCTCATAAACAAACAGGCTTTTCAAAGCAGTCGGGTGAAGTCTGTGGAATGGGGAAGAGGATCTGACTATTATATATTTACCATAAAATTAGATAACAAGGATTTTGTTCACCAGCATTCAATTTCTCAGGATTCCTCAGTTGTTCTTATTGATATCAGGCCTTTATCCATGGATTATGAGAATAATAATGATATCCCTAATAACACTCCGCCGGATTCAAATATTTCCACAAGTATTTCTAGAGAACAGGAATTAAAGACTATTGTGATAGATCCAGGTCATGGCGGACTTGAAACAGGGGCAGAGGGAAGATTTGGTACAAATGAAAAGACAATTACTCTTGAAATTGCCCTTAAATTAAAGAAAATTATCGAAAGGAATCTTCCTTACCGAGTCCAACTTACCAGAGAAGAGGATGTGGATGTATCCCTGGATAGAAGAGCAGCTATAGCCAATAACTATAAAGCACTTGTTTTTATCAGCATACATGCTAACGGATCCTACAGGAAAATGGCGCATGGATCTGAGACATTTTTTATGAGCTTGAATGCCACTGATGAAGAAATCCGCAAACTTGCCTATATGGAAAACAATTCCACTGAGCTGGACAGCATCAAGGGAGATAATGCGGATGACATAAAATTAATTTTATGGGATATGGCACAGTCGTCTTATATCCGACAGAGCAGTATACTTGCCGAAAAGATACAGACAAAGCTCAATTCATTAAGCGGAACATTAAACAGAGGAGTGAAACAAGCTCCCTTTAAGGTTTTAACCGGGGTGGCATGTCCTGCTGTTCTTGTTGAGACAGCGTTTATTTCCAATCCTGAGGAGGAAAAAAAATTGACTACAAATGAATTTCAGAACAGCATCGCTAGAGCCATATACTTAGGACTTGCTGAATTTTTAGAGTAACACTCTTCAGAAAAAAATATGCTATGGAATATAAAAAGTTAATTCTTCTTTCCGTCCTTTTTGGATTACTCATTATTCTGCTGGTGCTTTTTTTTATGGGGCAAGGAAAGGAAAAAACTCCTGAAATCGCTTCTTCTGACTTACTTGACAAAGGTATTTCTGGACAGCAAGAGATGGAGACAAAACCATTTGTTTTGTTTTTCCTATCTGAAGAAGACAGCTGGCTGCATAAAGAGGAGAGAGAAATATCTATTGGCACAACACTGGAACATCAGATTGAACGTATCATTGAGGAACTGATCAGGGGGTCTGAGAAGGGATTGTTATCACCAATTCCTACAGAGACCAAGATTAGAGGGATTTATATTACCAAAAAAGGAGTGGTATATGTTGATTTTTCTCCTGAGTTTCAAAAAGATCACTCCTCAGGCTCATCTGCTGAAATTTCTTCCATATTTTCGATTGTCAATTCCATTGCTTATAATTTTCAGTCTATCAAAAAAGTTTTTATTTTGATCAATGGAACAGAACAGGAGACATTAGCGGGCCACATAGACCTTAGAAGACCGTTTCTTCCCCGTTATGAGCTTATTGTGGATTAAGATATCTTGTCCTATTTGATTAACCTGGATTATTCAAAGTTAGAGGCTGCTGCGAATGTGGCGAGATCAGCTTCTCAGTCAGGAAAAAGGAAGATTAAGATTAATAATAACACGGTTATGCAGATGAAAAGATTACCCAGAATTGTTATCGTTGGATTCCCCAATGTTGGAAAATCAACTTTGTTCAATAGACTTCTTGGTGAGAAAAAGGCTATTGTGCATTCCCTGCCAGGGATGACACGTGATATGAACTCGGGCATGTGTACGGTCAAAGATAAAAAATTTGTCCTTGTAGATACAGGCGGTTTTTTTGACTCCAGATCGAATCCTCTCTCAACTAAAGTCAAATCAAAGGCATGGGAAGCATCCAAACAAGCAGATGCATTGATATTCATGCTTGATGCCAGAAAAGGGATTCTTCCTCCTGAACATGAACTTTATATTTCTCTTAATAAACTCAATAAGCCTATAATTATAGTAGCCAATAAAATGGACACACCCCGTTTGGAAGAGGAAAAACTTGGGGAATTTTTCACTTTTGGAAGGAATTCTGTAATCCCTATATCTGCGGAGCATAAAAGAAACTTAGATCGTCTTGAAAACGCCATCTACAACATAATACCTAAAAAACCTTATAACCAAAAGGAACCAAGAATCCTAAAAATTGCTATTGTGGGGAGAATCAATGTAGGAAAATCTTCACTTATCAATCTCATTATCGGAAAAGAGAAGCTGATTGTCAGTGAGACTCCAGGGACCACAAGAGACAGTATTGATACGGTTGTGTTAAGGAACAGCCAACCTTATTGCCTTGTTGATACAGCTGGGATTCGAAAATTAAACAGAATAAGGGATAAAAGAGAAAAAGCAGGTATTATTATCGCAAAGAAAAATATTAGAAGAGCAGATGTGATATGCCTTTTAATGGATTCAACAGAGTTTCCTACCCGACAGGATGCAGCCATTGCTCATTTGGCTTATGAATCAGGGAAACCCCTTATGTTGATTTTAAATAAGTGGGACTTAATTCCGGATAAACAAAAAGTTTATGAAGAATTTAAAAAAAAGACCTATGAAAAGCTTGATTTTGTATCATATGCCCCTCTTATATTTGTGTCAGCAAGAACCGGGAAAAGAGCTGTTAAAATCTTGGATTTAGCAGCAGAAATCTTTGAAAATGCACAAACGAGAATCCCCACTCCTCTTCTTAATAGATTTCTGAATTATGTAAACCAATCCAATCCTCCTTTATCCAAAAATAAAAATAGGATTAAAATTAAGTATATGACCCAACAAAGTGTTCTTCCGCCCACATTTGTTCTTTTTACCCACTCTAAAAGCTCACTTTTGCCCGCTTATAGAAAATATTTTTCTTCTCTTTTGAGGGAAAATTTTGATATATGGGGAACTCCCGTACGTCTCCGTCTTAAAAGGAATTAGGATATGTATAGAGAGGAAGACAGGTTTTACTTGACTTTCACGAGGCTTTTTATTATAAATTCAAATTACTAACATGAATCGATACAAAGATTAAGGAGGTCATAATGTCTCTAAAAAAGACGAGCCCCGCTCCGATCGCTGTGCTAGCTGTTATGATTGTTTTAGCGACGGTAAGTTGCGAGAAACTTAAGATTAGCAGATTAAAAGCAAATTATTATTTTTCTAATGCAAACCAAGCTTTTTCAGAGCAAAGGTATAGAGACGCCATAGAAAATTATGAAAAAGCTTTAGAGTTAAACTCGAATCTTGTTCAAGCATACCGTTTTCTGGGTGAAAGCTATAAGGCCACCTTTAGTCCAGGGGTGGACACGGAAAGAAACATGGAACGTGCGGATGAAGCTCTTGAGGCTTTGAAAAAAGCTTATGAAATCAGTCCAGAGAATGAAACCATAATACACTCATTGGCAGATATGTATGATAAGTTGAGAAATTTTGAAGAAGCTGAGAAATTGTTTTTAAAGATTTTGGAAATGAATCCTACAGATATGAGTAATTATTATGTTGTGGCTGAATTTTACAAAAGATACGCAGGTGGCGAAAGTGAGGAAGAAGCAGAGGAAGGAGAAGAGGCAGAGAAAGGAGCAGAAAAAGATGAAAAGACACCTTTTGAAAAAGCTGAAGAGATGTATTTGAGAAGAATTGAACTAGAACCTTACAATCCTCAAGGCTATGCATATATTGCTCAGTTTTACGAAGACTTAGAGCTGAGCGTAAGAAGAGTAGATCAAGCTTATTATTATTATGACAAAAGAACCCAGTTAGAACCTGATAATCCAAGGGCATGGCTGTCTAAGGGAGTAAACAGATGGGCTAAAGCCTTCAGGCTGCAGAACAGACTTAATCGACAGCAGCGTTTACAGGCGGCAAAAAAGGGAGAAGAGTGCTTGCTTAAAGCAAGTGAACTGGATCCCACATATCCAGAACCTTATTCTTGGCTCAGTGTTATATACCAAAGTGTGCTGGCTAAAATTGATCCTGACAGAGCTAATCGCTATATCGAAGATGGTCAGATGTATTTAGAAAGATATAAGGAAGCCAGAGAAGCTGAAGCAGAGAGACAGAAATTAGAGAAGGAACTAAAAAAATAGAATAACGAAGTTTTCTATTTTTTATTTTACTTATTATTAGAGAGAAGACCTATTACGTGATAATAGGTCTTTTTTTTTCACAGCCAGATGTTCATACCTCTAAAGGATGATAATCCGACTTATCGTTTTCCATATGTAACTGTTACTTTAATAGCATTAAACTGTCTGATTTTCCTTTATCAATCCTTTTCTCCAAATGGTTTGGAATACTTCATTATCAAAATGGGTGTTATACCTTATGAAATTACCCATACGACGAGTATGACAGGGGTGCCTAGAGTTTCACCTCCGCTCACTTTTTTGACTTCCATGTTTCTTCATGGAGGATTGTTTCATCTCCTGGGAAACATGCTTTACCTATGGATATTCGGGAACAATATTGAAGATTATCTGGGTCCGTATCGATTTGTTCTTTTTTATTTTATATCAGGATTTGGGGCAAGTATGGTTCATATTCTTTTTAACTTTAATTCTACTGTACCTGTCATCGGAGCCAGCGGTGCTATTGCAGGAATACTGGGTGCATACTTGATATTATTTCCACATGCTAAAGTCATGACATTCGTATTTCTTATTTTTATTATAAGAATCGTTCCTATCCCTGCTGCCTTTGTACTCGGCATATGGTTTTTTGGCCAGTTGTTGAATGTAGGGTTAGGAGGAGGGGTGGCCTGGTTTGCTCATATAGGAGGATTTCTGCTGGGAATATTATTGATTAAGCAGTTCAACCCCAAAAGACCTCGATATATTGTAAGTTAAGGTAGAAGCCGTTGATAATAGGATGTACACGAAGAATGAAAAAGGAAGCATATAAGGATAAATACTAATCCACAATCCTAAACGTAAGAAACTCATCTTTAGTGAATTAGGTATCAATGGCTTTTATGAAGAATACAGGGAATATATTGCTTGAATAGTTGACAATTATATGAAGATTTAGTATATTTTCTCACCAATACTTGTATATTTAACTATCATTATTATCTATTATTGTTAGGTTCTAAGGATGAGTGTTATGAAGACTTACATACCAAAGAAGGATGAAATTGAGAGGGACTGGTGGCTCGTCAATGCTGAGGGAAAAGTACTGGGGCGACTTGCTACTGAAGTCGCTAATCTGCTTCGAGGAAAGGGAAAGCCTCGTTATGTTGACTTTTTAGACTGTGGGGATCATGTCATAGTGGTTAATGCAGAGAAAATTAGATTATCCGGAAATAAACTAGTTCAAAAAAAGTATTACTCTCATTCCGGTTATCCTGGAGGAATTAAAGAAAAAACCTTAGGAGAATTAATGGAAAAAAAGCCGGAAGATGTGATAAAGAAGGCGGTTCTTGGAATGATTCCAACGAACAAGCTTGGTCAAGCCATATATAAGAAGCTTAAGGTATATCGTGGGCCTGATCATCCCCATGAGGCACAGAAACCAAAGGAATATAAATTTTAGGAGGAAATTTGAGTTTAATACAATATTACGGCACAGGAAGAAGAAAGTCATCTGTTGCCAGAGTTTATCTTAGGCCAGGCAAAGGTGATATTATGTTATACGTAAATAAGAGGTTACGGCCGTTCAAGAATTTTTTTTCACTTGAAACTCACCAAAAAATAATAAAAAAGCCGTTACTTTTAACAGAGACAAGTGATAAATTTGATCTTTTTATCAGAGTGAATGGAGGGGGGATTTCAGGCCAAGCAGAAGCCATTAGGTTAGGAATTGCAAGGGCTTTGATTGAATTCAATAAAGAGTTAAAACCTCCTTTAAAAGAAGCGGGTTTATTGACCAGAGACGATAGAGTTAAAGAAAGAAAGAAATATGGATTAAGAGGAGCTCGCAAAGCACCTCAGTATCATAAAAGATAAACGGAGAAATACAGTTGGTTTCAGTAAATATGAAAGAATTATTAGAAGCAGGTGTTCATTTCGGCCATCAGACAAGACGGTGGAATCCAAAGATGGAAGATTATATTTTTTGTCAGAGAAATGGGATTTATATCGTCGATTTGCAGAAAACCATTAAGATATTCAAAGAGGCTTTGGACTTCATAAGCAAAATTGTAGAGGAAGGCAAGGATGTGCTTTTAGTGGGTACCAAAAAACAGGCTCAGGATATCATAAAAGAATATGCAGAAAAGTGCGAAGCAAATTATGTAAATCAGCGCTGGCTGGGAGGACTTTTAACTAATTTTGATGTGATCAGACAAAGTGCTGAAAAGCTGATTGAGCTTGAAGAGATGAAGGAAGACGGTCGTTGGGACCTTCTTTTAAAAAAAGAACAGTCAAAACTTGATAAGGTTTATAAAAAGCTCCAAAAAAATATCGGCGGTGTAAAGAACATGAAAGAACTGCCTAGCGCTATTTTCATAGTGGATTCCATAAAAGAAGAAATAGCAGTTGCTGAAGCGAGAAAAGTTAATATACCCATTATCGCGATTGTGGATACCAATGGAGATCCCGATGATATTGACTTTCCCATTCCGGGAAACGATGATGCCTTGAGAGCTATCGAGCTTTTTACTTCGAAGATCTCAGAAGTCATTATTGAAGCAAAGAAGAAGCGTGTGGAAAAAGAACTTCTTGAATCAGAAAAAGCAGAAGATGCTGAAGAAGAGGCTTCTGAGGAGAAGGAACAAGAGTCCACTAAATCAGAATCAGAGGAATCAGACCAACCTAAAAGTAAAGGAGAAAAAGAAACAAAGAAGGAGACTGAAGAAAGCACTGCTGAAAAAGATGATTCCGGTTCAGAAACCAAATCAAAGTCTGGGCCATCTGGAAAGTCTGAGTAAGGAAAGGATTACATAAAATGAAAGTTACCGCAAAATTAGTCAATGAGCTGCGTCAACGCACCGGTATTGGGATGATGGATTGTAAAAAAGCTCTTCAGGAAGCGGATGGGGACATTGAGAAAGCAATTATCTATTTAAGAAAGAAAGGTTATGATAGAGCGAAGAAAAAAATGGATAGAGAAACCACTGAAGGTGCGGTGGGGTCTTATATTCATTCAGATAATAAACTCGGAGTGTTAGTTGAAGTGAACTGTGAGTCTGATTTTGTTGCGAGAAATAAGGAATTTAAGGATCTGGTAAAGAATATCGCCATGCATATAGCCGCAGCAGATCCCAAATATATTACCTCAGACGAAATCCCTGGGGATATTATTGAGAGAGAGAAAGAGATCATCCTGGAACAGTTTAAGGACACGAATAAACCTCCTGAAATTTTGGAAAGGATTGTTCAGGGAAAGCTAAAGAAATATTACTCTGAAGTCTGTTTATGGAATCAGCCTTATATCAAAGAAGATAAGATAACCATAGAAAAATTAGTTTCATCTTATATCACTAAATTTGGTGAAAACATTAAAATAAGAAGGTTTGCTCGATTTTCGATTGGCAGATCCTAGAAACTAATATGCCAAAAGAGAAACCAGAATACAAAAGAGTTCTGTTAAAGCTTTCCGGTGAAGCTCTTTTGGATAATGAGTCTTTTGGAATCAATTATAACTCAGCAAAGTCTATAGCTCAACAAGTCAAAGAACTGCACACTTTAGGTGTACAGATTGCCATAATGATCGGAGCCGGGAATATATTCCGTGGGATTAAAGGCCGTGAGATGGGAATAGACAGGGTTTCAGCAGATTATATGGGTATGCTGGGTACTGTTATTAACGGGATCGCATTGCATGATATCATGAATAAAGAAGGCTTGTCTGTCCGCCTCGTTTCAGCAATTGAAATCAGGGCTATAGCAGAGTCCTTTATTAGAAGAAAAGTGGTCCGTTACCTTGATAACGGGGAAGTGATCCTTTTTACTTCAGGAATAGGAAGTCCCTTTTTTACCACAGATACTGCGGCGGCCATGAGGGCTTTAGAAATAAACGCGGATGTGGTTTTAAAAGCCACCAAAGTGGAAGGCGTGTATTCTTCTGATCCTGTCACAGACAAAAATGCAAAAATATACCAAAAAATAAAATATATGGATGTTTTAAAAGAAGATTTAAAGATAATGGATACCGCAGCTGTTTCCCTCTGTAAAGATAATAAGATGCCTATCATTGTATTTAATATTAGAAAGAAAGGGAATATCAAAAAAGTTGTGTTTGGAAAAGATGTTGGTACAAAGGTCTATTAACCTGGAATGGTAAAAAATCAAGGTTAATTGAAAAGATCATAAAAAGAGATAAAATTATTCCATTAAGAGGATAAGAAAATGATCAAACAGGAATTAAAAGATTTAGAAAAAAAGATGAATAAATCGACCGAGCATTTTAGAAAGTCCTTGTCCAAGTTAAGAACAGGCCGGGCCAATATCAATATATTTGAAGATATTAAAGTTGACTATTATGGAGCACAGACTCCCATAAATCAAGTGGCAACACTGGCCATACCTGATCCTACTTTAATCACTATAAAACCTTATGATTCATCAATGACTGAAGATGTAGAAAAGGCCATCCGCGCCGCAGACCTAGGATTGAATCCTATAAATGAAGGCGAGATTTTAAAGGTTCCCATCCCTCCTTTAGATGAGGAAAGAAGAAAAGAAATCGCCAAACACATAAAAAAGATGATGGAAGAAGAAAAAACAACTCTTCGCAATATGAGAAGAGATTCAAAAGAAATGATAGAAGAGATGGAGAATGAAAAAGAAATTACCGAAGATGATAAGTTTTGGGGATATGAAAAGCTCCAGGAAATTTTAGATAAGTACTACAAGAAGGTCGAAGATATGGCTGAAGCCAAACAAAAGGAAATACTTGAGATCTAACTTGCTTTTACTTAATAATCATCCGAATTTGTTAGGGTTTTGCTGTTTTTAGTGGCTTTCCCTTAAGCCAATTTTCAGTGGTCCCGAATTTTGTTCTGATCACAGTTCCCCATGCAATGAGGGTCAATATAAAAGAGATGATAAACCCTAAAATAGGGATGCTGGTCAGCAGTGTTATGAGAATAAAGCCTAGGAAAATTGACAATAGCAGTGAAGTCTGTCTACTTCCCAGTAACTTTGCAAAGCTTTTTCCCACAAAGTGAAAAACAATAACATTTCCAAAAATTTTAAGAATAATCGCCAGCAGTATTAAGGAAATAAGCAGGGGGATCCCTATTATTAACAGGGAAAGAAAAGCAGAGAGCAAACTAAGAGCAATAAATAAAATCAAACTCAGTAGACCTGTGCCTATAATGGGCCCAAAAGACGCCTTTATCTGGTCAGAAGCATAAGATATTTGTCTGGGTAGAAGAAGGGCTAATACAATGGCGAGGATGAGCCAAATAAAAGATGTGATAAGCTTAAAAACAAAATACAACGGAAAAAAGTGCGAGGGGCTGAAAATCCCTTTGGTAAAAAGATCTTTAGATGATTTGAAGTAGATGGTATCTCCTTGGATTATAGTCCCGGATTCTTTATTGAGAATGCCTCCTATAGAAACCACATCTCCCCCGATTATTGAGCTGGATTTTAGATTGATATCTGAGCCTACCCCTAATACTGTTTCTCCCACTTCTCCCTCTATCGTTATAGAACCTCCAAATGAAACCACGCTTTCTTTGACTTTCCCTTTTATGGTTATATTACCTCCAAAAGAGAAAACATTTTCCTGAACTTCATTTTCAGCTACATAAATGTCACTTTTAACAGTGACTTTTTGCTGGGCATAGATACAAGGCGGAACTGAAATTAAAAAGACAAACAGGAAGATGTATAATGATTTCAATTTCATCTCTTATCTCCTAAGATATGTTTTTGTTTTAAAGAAAATATTACGGTAACCGTTATAAAAATACTAAAGAAAATTGTGAAAATCTGTATTTCTGTGGGAACCACAGGTGTGATAGCTAGAATGCTTTTAATGGTAAGTCCTAAAAGGTGAATGAATATTTGAATAAAAACATATATGGATTTGATAAATTTTATGGCAACAATAACAGTATCTTGGGATGAATTGATGATTGACTGAAGGAATTGAGTAGAGAATTCAGTGAATCCTTGCTGTGAAAAAATTAAAAATAGAAAAGTGAGAATGGAAAGAAAAATAAGCGAGTAAGCTCCGGCTTTAAGCCATTCAACAGGAGTGGGTTTGATAGTCTCAATTCTTGACAGGACTTGATTTGTGAATCCTTTGGGGACTTTATACGGAGGTATTTCGTTTATGCCTTGAAACAAATACCGCCTGTGCTCCAAAGATTGTCTGCATTTCTGGCATGAAGCAATATGGGATTCGAAATCAGCTTTTCTTTGGCCGGTTAGCTCTCCTTCAAGATATAAATATATGTCAGAAGGATGTATGCATTTCATACTTTTCCCTCCAGAAGATTTTTAAGCTGTTCTTTAGCTTGAAAAACCCTGTTTTTGACGGTCCCTATGGGAAGGTTTTTTATCTCAGCAATTTCTTCGTAACTCAATTCGTTTATATGCCTGCACACAAACAGTTCTCTTAGTTCACTGGGAATAAGGTCCAAAGCTTTATCTATTTTTTTGCCCAATTCTCTCAACTCAAGTCTTTGATGAGCCGGCATTTCAGAAGAATCGATTTGAGGAGGATTGAAGGTTTCGCCTTCTTTGAGGGGATGATCCATTGATATATATTTGATTTTCTTTTTTCTCCAGTAGTCTATAATGTGGTTTGATGCGATTTTAAAGAGCCAAGTCTTAAATTTATATTTGGGGTTGAATGTGTGTAAGGCCTTATAGGCTTTTAGGAATACTTCTTGAGTGAATTCAAGGGCAAGATTATAGTTTCTAAGGGTTTGGCCAATGTAATTGATCATTGGGTTTTCGTATTTTCTAACGATCATCTCAAAAGATCTATCATCGCCTTCAACAGCTTTCTTTACCAGTAATTTGTCTTTACTCATGGAGGATTTCTAGTCCCCTATAACCCATACGAATTTTAGGATATATGGTTTTTTTATGACTCTATTTTATGATTTCGACATCATTTGGCAGATCAAGGCTAAATGTTTGATCGGGTAAATCAATGTTTGTTTTGACCCCACTGAATTCAAACTCCTGCTTGTTTCCGGCCCAGTCAAAAAAGGTGGCCTTTGTGATGAACAAAGTTCTTTTGTCTATGTTGAGAAGGATAAAATTCTCTGTGCTCTCATTTTTAGGGATTAGCTTTATGTGATATGAATTTTTCTCAGGGCTCTTGTCTTCATTATTTTCAATAAGGTAATTTTGAAAGATATTACTGCTACCTGAAAGAAGGGACATAATGTTGAGACCTTGCTCTTCTTCAGTGGCTTCTTGAATCAGAAGCTGATTATCTTCAATAAAAAAATACTGAATTTTATTCTCCTTTAACAAAATTATTTTTTCCTCAGGTTCAGTATAAGTCCATTTCATTAATCCTGGCTTTTTATAATAAACTTTGCCGGATTCTTTAAGAGGAGCTGACACAGAAGAAGAATGATAAATCTGTCTAAATTCCGCCACAAAAGAATTGAGTGAACGTAATTTCTGTTCAGTTCTTCTGGCTATATCTTCTGCATTTTGATTAAAGAAAGAAAGGAATAAAATGAGATAAATGATTATTGATTTCATTTGAGCTAAATTATATCAAACTATCTCCTTCAGGTCTTGTTATTTAAAGAGTTGTCTTTTAAATTAGAATTTTTTTTGTTATAAAGCCTATTATGCAAACCACTTATTTTGCTGTGCTTTTAGGTTACATCTTCCTACTGCTTATGGTTAGTTTTCTGTTTTCCCGTCGGATGAAGAGTATAGAGGATTTTTTCTTAGCTTCTCGCGGGATGCCAGGATTTTTAGTTTCTCTATCCATTACAGCATCTTGGATTGGCGCTACTTCCACTCTTGTTTCCGTGGATGAAGCCTATGCCAATGGACTGAGTTCATTCTGGATTATGGGTGTTCCTGCTGTATTTACAGTCCTTATTTTTGCTTTATTTCTTGCCTCTCGTATTCGAGAGCTTCCCATTGTCAGCCTGCCTGATCTTGTGGAAATGCGTTATGGAAGAATAGTCAGGCATATGGCATCTGTAATTATTGTATGGTATATGGTGTTGTTGGCATCCAGTCAGATGGTGGCAGCCGGAAGATTCTTAGGTCAGTTTATCGGGACTACCTATTTGAAGGGGCTTTTATTAGGAGTGGGCGTGGTCTTGATTTACTCTGTTTTTGGGGGGTTTTTTTCGGTTGTGGTCACGGATGGATTTCAACTGGTGTGTATTATAGTGGGAGTCACCGGACTACTTGTTTTCCTTCTCAGTTCTTATTCATTCGCAGATGTTTCTTTCTTAGCGCAGCATTATGGGAAAGAAGGTTATTTTAATTTTTTTCATAATTTTGAAAGAAGTTTTCTGGTATTTGTTTCATTCACTTTAGCATGGATTATCTCTCCTATTGTTTGGCAGAGGATTCAATCAGCCCGCAATAAAAAAAATGCCAGAAATGGACTTTTCACTTCTTCATCAACATTTCTTCTGTTTTATGGAGCTGTTGTTTTGATTGGGATTTTTTCTCTGGCTCTTTTTTCTTCACCTCAGCAGGAGGGACCGATTCTATCTGTGATTCTATCTCAAAGTTCAAGAGGGGTGCTTGGAGCGGTATTGTTCACTGCGGTGACAGCAGCTTTGATGTCAACCATGGATACCGCCATCAATACAGGTGCTTTGTCATTGACCCGCGATGTGTATCAACAGATATTCCATACGAAAAAACCAAACCAAACCATTTTTATAAGCCGGGGTGCCACCATAGTGATAGGTGGATTAGCCTTTCTCGTGGCCACCAGGTTCCGTAGTATCTTAATGACCCTGGGATTAGCTTCGGAAATAATGTGTGTAGGTTTTTTTATCCCTGGGATTGCCATGCTTTATTTCAAAAAAAAGAAACCTTTTGCAGGCGGAATGGCACTTTCCTCAGGAGCACTTTTTTCTTTTATTGGTTTTTTATCTGGTACAGGGATGATACATATAAATTGGCCGGAATGGCCTTATTCTGTGCCTTTAGGATTAGGGATAAGCGGAGTGAGCTTTTTAGTGGGATGGTTTATTGACCATTGAGAGAAATCTTTTTAGCTTTACTCTTTGTTTTCTGCTGATTATTATGTATTCAATGCCTGTTATTGAAAGACTTTATTGGTCAGCCATTAGTTTTCTGGGAAAAGCTTTGGTTTGGTTTTTGGGAGAATCAGCTCAAAAGACCATACTCGGAGAGAAACCGTATATCAAATTAAGAAAAAAGAACAAGCCAGTGATTTTCATTTTATGGCATGGAAGAATTCTTTTTGCTTCTTATTTTTTTAGAAAGCGAGGAATAACCGCCCTTGTCAGCCCGAGCCGTGATGGAGAAATTATAGCAGCCATCTTATCTGGTTGGGGATATAAGTTATTGAGAGGTTCTGGATCCCATTCTGTTGTTGAGGAATGGAAAAGAATGAAAAGATTGATGGCAGAAGGAGAAGAATTGATAATCGTGGCGGATGGGCCCAAAGGTCCTGAGAGGAAAATGAAGCCAGGTGCTGTGAAACTTGCTCGGGAAACCGGAGCTTATTTGGTGCCATTTACTTTTTCTACAAAAAAGAAAAAGTTTTTGAAAAGCTGGGATCGTTTTTTGTTGTTTTTTCCTTTTGTGAAACTGGTGGCTATTTATGGGAAACCAATAAGAGTAAGACCGGATTTAAAAACTCATGAACTTGAAGAAAAGCGCCTTTGCATTGAAAAGCATCTCATAAACCTGGAAGAAAATGCAGATAGATATTTTAATTCTTATTAAACTTTTTATTCTGGAGAAGTTCTTTGGCGCTTTTTTTAGCGCTGGCCACATCTGATTTCCAGCAAGGATCGTCATCAAGAGAAAGCACAAATTCAAGTTCTTTTCTGGCTTTTTCTATTTCATCCATAGCCAGAAGAGTTTCCCCCAAAAACAACCTTGTATTGGCGTCATTGGGTCCTATTTCAATTGATTTCTTCAGAAATTCCAAGGACTTTTCCTTGCTTCCTCCGGCAAATCCAGGAAGCTCGAAATATACTCTTCCTAAAACTCTGTATGCTCCGCCATCTTCATAGCTTGGGTTGAGTTCGATCACCTTATTCATGTCGCTTTTTATGGGTTTGACCAAAAAAAGGCTCTTTAAAACGCCTCTGGTTTCACCGTATTTTCCGTTATTGACGCCCCTCCAATAATATCCATCTGGTTTTTCAGGTTCGAGCTGTATAGCCTTTTCAGCATAGTAAACGCCTTGAGAAAAAGTATTTTTCTTTTCTTTTTTATTCTCAGCATGTTCTCCAATATAATAAAGAATTCTTGAAATCTTCCAATAAGGCTCATATTTATTTTCTGTTTGGTTTAGAGCTCCTCTGTATAACTTCAGGGCTTTCTCTGCGGTGGGCATATCTGACATTTGATGGAACAAGTCATCAGCTTGGTTTAATATCTGATTTTCTTCTTGACTTAAGAGAGAAAAGGGGAGGAAGAGTAGGAATAAGAACATAAAAATTTTAACCCTCATTTCTTTCTCCTTGGTTTTTTGATTATTTATATCACTTATATATAAAAATAAGCAAGATATTTTGTTATAATCAAAAAGATGGACGTGTATATGAACAGAGAGGCCAGGATATATTTGGAAGGCTTGGCCTTTATTAACTCTGGTTTAGAGGGAATTCTTATAGGACATAAAAGGGGGCATGAATATTTTATTGAACAGGTATTTCCCTATCATAATACGTTGTCCATAACTGAAGGGGTTTTCATCAAATTGAATCAGCATTTTGAAGATAGAATAGTCGGATTTTATGCTTTTTTACCTGATAATAAAAGAGCAAAAAATATTTTGGTTCCTTATACCGCAGGAAAAGTTTTTTTAAGAGTAGATATGGATAAAGAAAGGGGGATCTCACTGGATTATTTTTTTATAGATTATGATGAAACATTCTGTCTGAAACCTATAGAAAAATTTAGATTTAAAAAGGATTAAACCAAAATGAAGCAGATTCTTAATAAAGATCAAAAGAAATTTTTGCTCAAACTAGCCCGTGATTCTATCAAATACTATCTCAAGAATGGAGAACATATCAACATCAAGACAGAAGAAGGGATATTAGAGGAAAAAAGAGGGGCTTTTGTGACCATCAAACATAAAAATCAACTTAGAGGCTGTATAGGATATCCCACTCCTTATTTGCCTTTGTATAAAACCATTATCGAGGCCTCTGTCATGGCGGCGACAAAGGATCCCAGGTTTCTTCCTATCCAAAAAAAGGAACTTCCTGATGTTAATATTGAGATTTCGGTCCTTTCCCTGCCCAAGAAGATCACAGGCCTTGATGAAATAGAAGTGGGCAAACACGGCATCATTGTTTCTAAAGGCATAAATTCAGGTCTTCTTCTGCCGCAGGTTCCTTTGGAATGGGGATGGGACTTAGAGACTTATCTAAAACACGGGTGTATGAAGGCAGGGCTGGATGAGGATGCTTGGAAAAAAGGAGCTGAAATAGAAATATTCACTGCTCAGGTATTTTCTGAAAAAGATTTTGATCTCTAACCTAACCTGATCTATTCATAAAAAAATGGCGATGTTTTCATTATTATTTTAATCGTCATTTTTTCCAGAGTCAGAACGAGCTGAAATCAGGAATGGCTTATGTTCGCTAAAGATTTTTAACGCCGTTCTTCTTCGTTTTTCTCAGCGCCCGGCTTCGCCGGATTCCCTCAAAAAAACTTATTAGAAGGCTAAATCTTTAATGTTGCTTCAGTCATACCTGAATCTTATTAAGTTCTCTGTCCTTGACTCGTGAATAAAATTCAGGTGATTAGGTTAGAATATTTTTTGGAAGCGAAGATAAACAAGATAAGCCACCAGTATTAAAGAGTTTATGGTGATTATAGAGAGAGACATAAATGAGGTGTATAATTCCCTTCCTAATATGTCATACAAAGAAAAAGATATAATCAAAAGATTTATGATGAGCACTACTTTTCCGGTTTTTGGAAATGATGAAAAGTGGTGAATGATGATCATGAGTCCGGGAAAAGCCATCAGCAGAGTATAGTCCCATCCTAGCGGGGATACAAGAGGGATACATATCAGAAGTAGAGAGGATTCTAACCAAGCAGGGTCATTTACAAGAGATCTTTTTTTGATCACAAAAAAAACAAGAAGAGCCAATCCCAAAACAGAGACTAATGTGGGATATACAGACCAGTTTGCATCACCTGTCCATTTAGCAAAAAAAGCAAATAAGGAGATATTATCCTGTGTGGAAAGTAGCTTTGGAGTAGATTGAGTAAGGCTAACTATCCATTCCTGGAAAACTTTCTTGTTTCCATTCCATCCATAATAAAGGGAAGGAGCGGCAATCGCACATCCAATGAATAACAGTCCTGACACTATAGGAACAACCTTTTTTCTTGAGATGAGATAGGGCAAGAATATAAGAGCATATGTCTTTAACACTACAGCAAAACCCCATAGAACTCCGGAAATAACTTCCTGAATCCAAGAAAGCCTTTTTTCTGATCTGATAAGAACTGCAGTCATAAGAAAAATGATTACTGTGATCAAAGCATTGATCTGCCCTAGTTTGATTTCTCTAAAAAAATACCTGGAAAGGACCAGAAGAGGAATAAATAAGGTCCACCCTGCGGGACGCCTTTTTGAGAGAAAAAAATGTTTGGAGAGGAGAACGATTGCGGCTGAGCTGGATATCACTAAAAAATACCAGATGGCTTTGGCTTCATTCAGGGGAAGATAGGTCAAAGGAACATAAAGAATGGCTGCCGGGGGGGGATATTTAAACATATAATGTTCGTCTTCAACTCTATAAAGGCCTTCTCCCCATTTTAGTCTCTGCCCAGCAGTGTAGTTGACTTCAAAATCAATCATGCTGGATTGAACTTTGGAGATAAAAAGAAAGACCATAGCGCTGAGAAGAGCCAGCAAAATCAAACTTTTTATGATCGGATTCTTCATTTATATTAACCTGGATTATTCACAAGCCGAGGTTGCTACAGATGCGAGGCACAGGGTGCGAAGCTGTGGTCCTTCACCGCGAGTACCCTGTAACAAAGCAGATGCAGTGAGATCGGCTTGCCTATATGGT
>Ga0180434_10000999_pt1 | contig 41630 bp, 34 predicted proteins | sample SS_ome_7_FD_132453 | JGI IMG/M metagenome (GOLD analysis project Ga0180434, IMG submission 132453) | Hypersaline lake sediment archaeal communities from the Salton Sea, California, USA - SS_1_D_2 metaG | ecosystem: Environmental > Aquatic > Non-marine Saline and Alkaline > Hypersaline >... | reverse complement strand
GCCGCTAGTAGCGTGGTTGTTGAAAAAGACGCAATTGATCAGTGTTGGATTAGCGGCATAGTAGTTGGACATGCCGGCGCCGTTGCTTGCAGTATTTGAAATGAACCTGCAATTGACGACTGTCGGGCTGGCGTTCTCGTTGTACATGCCGCCGCCGCCATTGCTGCAACACCCGGGGCCGCCACCCATGATCGTGAATCCGATCAGTACAGTATCTGGGCCTTCTCCATTGATACAACGAACAGCGGTCGCGTTGAAGCCGCTCGCGTCGATGATGGTGCTATTTGCACCGTCGGAGCTATGTAGCGTGATCGTCTTGCCGAGAAGATCGATGACCTCGTTGTAAGTCCCGGGGCATACGATGATCTCATCGTCGTCTACGGCGGCATTGATCGCGGCTTGGATGGTGGTGAAATTCCCGCTACCGTCCCCGCAGACGCTGATCGTACCGTCGAAATCGACTTGATATTCGTACGCTCCCATGTCGACCACCGGAGGCGTTCCATGTCCGGGATCCGGATCAGTGGCTGGATCGTCCACGAAGCGCGGATTACCGCCGAGATCCGTCGTAATTCCCAAAGGCTCGATTTCGCCATTATTGCCATGATCGATACATGCTGATCCCGACGAGATACGATAGTCGCCACTGATCGGTTCAACGAATAATGGATCCGTATCGACGATTTCAGTCCCTCCGGTCCATCCGGCCTGAACGCAGCTATATGTGATCGTGGATGCACTTCCCGGCTCATCCCAGATCTGTGCGATTTCTGCAGGCAGATCGCCGGCAGTATTACCCCAGAATATGCTGTTCGCAATGGCAGTCTCGGCACCGTTGGTGTTGGCGAGACCGCCGCCGCCGTAGATCGAGGATTCGGCGTGATTGCCGACGAAAGTGCAATTCACAACTTGCACATTTGTGCGGTCATTGGTCATTGCGCCGCCGTTATTGCTCGCCGTATTGTTGTCGAACAGACAGTTGGCGATTGTGATTACTGCTGGATCAAAGACATCATGTGTACGAATAGCACCACCGTTGTGATATGTTGCATTCTGAGTAAATCGACAATTGGTTATGGTCGGGTAACAGCTAAGGATGTATATCGCACCTCCGTACTCCATCCAGCCGCGCGTGATCGTGAAACCGTCTACGACGGAGGTTGGGGTTTCCCCGCCATGGAAGTAAAATCCGCGACCGTCGTTCTCGCAATCGATAATGCAGTCTGCCGCCCCGTTCTCGCTACGAACAGTGATTGCCATACCGCCAAAGTCGAGATTCTTGTTGCCTACACCAGTGTAAGTGCCGTCGGCGACCTCCACTACGTCGCCCGGTAGCGCAGCGTTGATGCCATCCTGAATTATGCAAAACGGATTCCCGATCGAGCCGTCGCCGGGTCCTGGGCAGTTGTCGTTGTCGACGTACCATGTCGTCTGAGCCATCGCCGCCCCGCACATCGCGAGAACCGCCGCTAATGCCAAAGTCGCGAACTTATGCATCGCTTTCCTCCTTCACCTAATACGAGGATCCCGCGTGCTATGAAGGCCGGACACTCGCCGGCATCTTCCGCACGCTGACTTGAATGCGCCAGAGGCGCGCTGGGTTCGCACGAAAAGTGCACAAAAGAGAAATAATCTCAGGATGAGGGGGGCGGGAATCCGAACGCGCAGCGCCAGCAAGCGCCCGGCTGGGCCGGGTGGTCCGCGGGACGGATACTACATATTTGATTGGGCGCTTGCTGGCGCTGCACGTTCGGATGGCGCCGGATGCGTAGGCCCGCCGGGCTGCTCGGGTATGACGCGGAATCCGTGAAATCTCGGAGACGGACTCCGGTTATCCGCGGTGAGTGCGGAGCATCTTGGAGCTGTCGCCGAGGAGTGTTTCTTATGAGCGGCACGGCCGGGGGCGGCTATGCTACATGCGTAGCGGCCGACCCCCGTGTCAGCCGTGGATAATCAGAGCCCTGAATCCTGAATCCAGAGCCCTGAAGAATGAATCCTGAAGCCTGAAAACTGAAAACTGAAAACTGAAAACTGAACCCTACCTCCGCTCCCCCAGCTCCAATACGCGCAGCTCCAACCGTTTGATTTCGCGCTGTATGCAATAACGGTTCATCTGCATCCAACTCCACAGCTTCACCAGCACCAGCATCTGTATCATCATCACCACGCCCGCGGCGTAGAAAATCAGATCTTTCACGTTCTCGGTCCGGTTAAACTTGATCACCGCCAGCACTATCAACACGAGAAACACGATCGATTCGATCACCACGAAGATCGACCACCACCGCATCTTGCCGCGAAACAAGCTGGTCATCTGGGAAACGAAATTCGCCTCCATGTCGAAGTCGTAAGGTACGTCCCCGTTAGCGAGCACTTTTTTGATGTCTTCGTCGAGATTGTTCATGATTCTTCTCCTTCGAGAATTTGCCTCAGTTGTTCCCTGGCGTGATGCAGCCGACTCTTTACCGTTCCCGCCGGTATGCCCAGCACCACGCCGATTTCCACAACATTGAGATCCTGCCCGTACTTCAACGCCAACAACTCTTGCTTCTCCGCCGGCAGCCGCCGCAAAGCCGCCGCCACGGCGTCGCTTGCATCGGCCGCGGGATCGCTGCTCGATTCCGCCCGCGTCGTCGCATGTTCCTCCTGGCGCCGCGCCAGTCCGTCCGCCAGCTTTCGTCGCCGAACCGCCCGCCGACATTGGTCCGCGCTTTTGTTGCGCACGATGCGGCACGCCCACGCCGCGAACCACGCCGGATCGTTGAGTTTTCGAATCCGTTTCAGCACGGCGATCCACGTCTCCTGCATCACGTCCCACGCCGCGTCGTCGTCGCCCGTCAGGCTCCGCGCGTATCGCCACAATCGGCGTTGCCAGCGGCGGATCAGCAGATCGAAGCACTTGCGATCGCCTTGCTGGCAACGCACGACGAGCAGCTCGTCGATAACTCGTTCATGCGATTTGTGCTTGGCTCTGTTCATATCATCAAGTCGCGCCCCGCTCCCTCAAGGTTCATTAAAACCACAAAATATCCCGAAATCCCCTCTATAATAGATCGCAGACCGCCTCACTCGCCGAAATGACCTGGTCCGCTAAAAGCTGTATGCAGACTGCTGATTGCTCGAATCAGTCGCCCTCGTCCTCACCCCCCGCATACCCAAGCGACTTCAACCGTTCAAGCTCATCATGCGTCAAATCAGCCTCTTCCCCCTTGCCGGTCGCCATCCGCTCGAAGGCCAACTCCATCTCCGCCGTTAGCCGCGTGACCAGCTCGGCGTTCGATTCGGCGAGGTTGTTTCGCTCGCGCCGGTCGCCGTTTATCGCGTAGAGTTCGATCGCCAGATCCGCCCGCTGGATCAACTTGAAAGCGCCGCTCAACCAGCCTCGCATCGATTTCCCCCAGAAATTCCCCTCAAGCACGATCGGTCGTTCGTCCGTCTGAACTCCGTTCATCAAATCGACCAGGCTGCGTCCGACGAACGCCGGATCCGCCGTCACGCCCGCCAATTCGCACAGCGTCGGCGTCACGTCCACGTGCCCGACCCTCGTTTTCACGCGTCGCCCGTCGCCGCCCGCTGCGTCGCGTATAATCAGCGGTACGCCGACCAGTTCGTCATACAGCGTGTGCCCATGCTCGAAGCCGCCGTGGTCGAGAAACTCCTCGCCATGATCCGCCGTCAGGGCCACGATCGTCGAGCCGTCCAGTCTCATCTCGCCCAACGCGTCCAGCAATCTCCCGACTTCCTGATCGACGTAGGCGATCTCGCCGTTGTACAGCCGCTCGGCCCGCCGAATCGTCCGCTCCCCGAAATTTACCTTTCCCTGACGATACCCGACAATCTGCCGACGCGTGCCGAAGATCCAACTATCGTCCTCCCGATCTCGCACGTCCGCGAATTTCTTCCGGAATTCCGCCGGCGGCGCGTAAACCAGATGCGCGTCAAAATAATGAACCAGCAAGAAGAACGGCCGTTCTCCGCGCGTCTCCAGCCACTCGATCGCCGCGTCCGTCGTCGGCGCCGCCGGTCGTACTTGCACATTGCTCGGATAGGCCTTGAAATCGACGTGCTCGAAGCCCTGCGTCATGCCGAAGCTGCCGGCCAGGAAATCGACGTTCACCACCTCCGCCGTGGCATAACCCGCGTCGCGAAAACACTCCGCCGCCGTACGCGCCCGCTCCGGCAATCGCCGAAAATTCGGCACGCTTCCGCCCGCCCCGTGTTGCGGGGGATATTGCGAGGTCAGCAAGGACGCCGTCGCCGGCAATGTCCACGGCGCGTGAGAGTACGCCCGCTCGAACACGGCGCCCCGTTCGGCGAATTCATCGATCCTCGGCGTCGCCCCCAACTCGCTGCCGTAACACCCCAGCTTGTCGCGCCGTACAGTGTCGAGCACGATCAGCAAGACGTTCTTGCGAGCCGGTTTGTCATCGTCCCCGCGCGCCTTGTTCCCGTCGCCGCCCGCGCCGCCGCATCCGCCCGCCGACAGTAAAAAGGCGCCGACGCACGCGTAAAATGCGGTCTGTATACGCATTTCCATATTCCAGATCCTCTTCCGAATACTGTAACGCCGTCGAGCCTGGAAACACAGGAATCCTTTCGCGCGCTTTGATACAAAAGGTCGCATGCGGCCCGAAAACGCAGCGCCGACGAACGGCGCTCGGTTTCCATGGACCTCTTCGAGTCTTAGCGAGCGCGTCTATTCGTCGATTCCCCCGAGCAAATGCCGGTTGGCGATATGCTTAGCGCTCCCCTAGGTCGGTTCCGCCGCCCGCCGCATACCGCTCTACTATTGCACCGCCAGCTTGCGAGCCTGAGCTATGCCGCGCGCGGCGGTCTCGTTGTTGGGCCGGATGCGCAACGACGCCTCGAAGTGCTCGACGGCTTTATCGTATTGCTTGAGCCGGCCGCATATGGCCCCGAGTTGGTTGTGCGTTTCGGCGATTTCCGGATTATTCTCCTGCAATAACCGAATCAACGTCGTGTCGTAGGGCGCCAGGATCTCGGGCCCTATGTCCTGGGCCAGCGCGTTTTCGAGCACGGCCAGGTGCTCGGGCCGCGTTTCGTATTCACCCACGCCGCGCAGGAGCATTTCGCGATACGTCAACGCCGGATCGAGTTGGGCTTCAAGGACTTGCTCGAAAGCTTCGCGCGCCTGGTCGAGTCGGCCGGCGGCCAGATAGAGCCGGCCGATTTTCCAGCAACCCTTGTCCCGGCGAATGTGAAAATCGAGCGCGCGTTGGAAATGCCGCAAAGCCTGCGCGGCGTCGCCTTTCGCCTCGTACGCCTCGCCGAGATTATAGTAAATGGCGCTCTTCAACTGGATATGCGGATCTGAGGCCAGCGCCTCGTTTAACAACCGCACGCCCTCGTCCAATCGTTTCATACGTAGGTACGTCGCCGCTAGATTAACGCGTACGTTGACCGCTTCCGGCTTGATCTCCAACGCCCGCAAGTATTGCGCCGCGGCCAGATTAGGCTTGCCGTCGCGCAGGGCGGCGTCGCCGAAATTCTTATAGTTGCGGCATTCGCTGTCGATCCCCAGTCGCGCCAACTCCTGAAGCCAGGCCGGCTCCGTCATGGAAATCACGCCGAAGGCCATCAACCCCGTCCAGACGGCTGCCAGGAACCAGGTGTAAAACGCCTGGAGCCGCGTCGGGGCGGGCGCCTTCGACTGTCGCGACCTGCGGCGCGTTTGTTTAGCAGGTGTTGTGAAGGACAAAAAGAACATTTTTCCCCTCGCGTTTCAAGCGATTGAAAACCCGGCAGGCGTCCGGCGACGGCAGGATGATGACCTGAACGCCCTTGCGCGTGTATCTGTTGTATATGAATTGGTTCGGCGCCGTCCCGTGAAAACCGCGACCGCCCAAGCCTTGCGAACCGCTGCCTATCAAAAGTATGTCGGGCTCGTGGCGCAGGAAGAAAGCCTGATCGCGCGAGTTGAAGTAATGCTTTTTATCCACGAGGCGAAAGCCGTCGTCGGGAAAGATCAAAACGTCGTAGAACGGGATCGGCACGCCGCGATAAACGGTTAATCCGTATGAATTGTGGACGACTCCTTCGGATTTGTACTTTAAAAATGCCCAGCCCTGCGCGACGACGACCAGCGCCGCCGCCGTGCTCATCGCGATCATGGCCTTTTTATACTGGCTGAAATGGAACGCCATAAAAACCGCGACGATGCCGGCGGCGCTCAACAGCAACACCATCGGCCAGTATTCAAAATCGCTTAGCAGCGAGGCGTTGCAGAGGAGTATGAACGTTAATACGACCATCAGGATCAGCGAACTCAGCGGATGTCGAAAATATTCGCCGATTCGCCGATGGCGAATTGAACGCCCGCTTTTGAGCATTTCCCCCGCGCGCGGGCCGCCCAGATAAACCAGAACCATGCCCATCAGCACGCCCCAGGTGTCCTTGGCGATGTCGCTGACGTCGAACACGCGGCTGCTCATGTGTTTCTGAAAGGTTTCGTCGAAGGTCGAGAACAGCATCGCCGAAACGAACGTCAGCCACATGATCCGCGCCAACGACTTGCCTCGCGGCTCCAGGTCGCGATACATCATGTAGGCGAAAAGCGCGTATGCGATATAGTGCCAGTTTTGCTGCAGATCATAGAAGCGATGGTCGAAATAGTAATCCGTGATTTGCTGCGCCGCGGCGTTCATCAATACGACGACGCCGATCGCCGCGATAAGATATTTTGTAATGAGGCGACGGAGCCAGAAGATCAGCACGACGACGGCGATCAGCCCGATAACGGGCATGAGCGGTATGCTGTATGGACCAACAGGCGCCCGCGTGGCCGAAATTTCGCCGATCTTTTCGACCAAGAAGCTTTGCAGGAAAATGAACGGCGTAGCCACCAGCAACATGCTGTACATCACGAGGTGAAGACGGGAGGAATAAATCCATCGAATGCGCGGCTGCATACTTGGTTCCCGAGCGACCGACGTGGTATGAACGCACCAAACAGCGTAAAAGAATGGTAAACTGAATCCTGGTTTTACCCTAGCGTCTGCGACGACGCTTATCAAGAGGGAGAAGCGCGGATTGCGGTACACTGACGAATTGTTTGCACCAGTAACCGCTCTCGACTGCTTTTAGAAGAGATTTGTACGCATGGCCGTAACCAGGCGAGATTTCATGGCCGGCATCGGCGTCGCCGCCGGACTCGGCGCTGGATGTTGGATCAATAAGCACGGCCCGAGCAGCCGCAAGCCGCTGCTGCGCCCGCCCGGAGCCTTGCCGGAAGATGATCTGCTGGCCGAATGTATTCGCTGTGCGCTGTGCATCGAGGCCTGCCCGTGGGATACATTGAAGCTGGCCGGCTTCGAGGCCGGGCTGGGCGTCGGCACGCCTTACCTCGTCGCGCGTCGAATGCCGTGCTATTTGTGCGAGAAATATGACGAACTGAAGTGTATCGAGGCCTGTCCGACCAACGCCCTGAGTGAAGTGCCGGACCGTAAGTCCGTGCGAATGGGCGTCGCGGTAGTCGACGAGAAGCGCTGCTCGGCCTTCATCGGCTCGTTTTGCAAGGCCTGCGCCGAAGCCTGCCCGATTTCGGGGGCCATCGTTCTGGACGACAATCGCCGGCCGATCGTAAATGAAAAAGTTTGCGTCGGCTGCGGCATTTGCGATCACGTCTGCCCGACCGAACCAAGTTCAATCATTATTCGCCCGGCTTCAATCGGCGATCAGGCGCCGGAGCAGGTTTCGTGAGACGCCGCCGAAACCGAATCGCCAAATGGACCTGGCTGCGGCGAACGACCGCTTGCGTCTTTCTGGCGCTAATCGTGCTTGGTTGCTTCCAGTGGTTCCCCTGGTTCAAAGGTTCGACCACCGCCACGCGACTGTTCAGCCTGATCCCGCTGGCCGATCCGTTGGCGGCGATCGAGATAACGTTCGCCTCACGCCAGTTACATCCGCGCCTGCTGATCGGCGCCGGCTTGTTGTTGGGATTTTGCCTGTTGATGGGGCCGGTTTTCTGCGGATGGGTGTGTCCGCTGGGTTTGTTGTTGGATCTTAATCACGCGTTACGTGAACGAGTGCGGCGATTGTTCGGCGAACGTCGCCGACCGCCGGTGAGCGGCCGCATCCCCTCCTCGATTCGTTTCGGCGTACTAGGGCTGGTGCTGGCAATCTCGCTGACCACGCGCATGCCGGCGTTTCAGAGCCTCTCGCCGATCAACATCATCGGCTGGTCGGCGCTGGAAATAACGCAGGCCGCTCGGCGAATCGATGCAGTTTCAATAGCGAGCGTCGCTTCGAGTTATTGGACTGTGCTGGGGCCGGCCGCATTGCTGCTCCTCGCGATTGTGCTGACGGAATTCGTCTCGCCGCGAATCTGGTGCCGGGGTTTCTGCCCGCTCGGGGCGTGCTACGCCCTGGTCGGACGTTTCGCGCCGTTGCGCGTGCGGATCGATCCGGGAGAGGCCGGCAAGACGCGCTGCGAACACTGCGAACGGCATTGCCCCATGGGCATACGCGTGATGGAGGATTACGAATTCGCCGGTAAGGACTCGATCGACCACCCGGACTGCACGCGTTGCGGCGCCTGCGTCGATTCCTGCCCGCGCGGCGTGCTCAAGCTGGGTTTCACTCCCTTTTCTTCCAGGGATCAATGCGACGAAGAGATTCGAGCCGATTCGTCGCTTTGAACTCTCCCCCTCTTCAGGTGATAATAACGGCGGGCCGCGAGCCGCCGCGCTTGTCGCGCGCCTCTCGACGGTTCGGATGCGCGGAGGACGACCGCCCTCGTCGAACGGAGATCGCTATGCCCTCAAATCCAAACAACTGTTCGGGCTGCGGCGCCAAAATAGCGATTAGCGGCGAGCGCGAAGAAGCGTTCCAGAACTGCCCCGTCTGCGGCGCCCCGATTTATCTGATCCCCCCGCCGCTGGCGGCTTGCATTTTGTTGAACGAACGACGCGAGGTGTTGCTGACTAAACGTAGCGAGCCTGAAGGCGAGACCGCTTGGTCGCTGCCGATGGGGTTCGCGCAAGTGGGTGAAGCCGTAACCGAGGCCGCGACGCGAATCATGAAAGAGACCGCGGGACTGGAGTGCGGGATCCTGCGCCTGATCGACGCCGACGCCGCGACGCTCGGCAGACGCACCGACTTGACTGCCGTAACGTTCGAGATGGAGCGGGCCGTCGGCTCGGAACAAGCCGGCGCCGGCGTCGAACGCCTTGGATATTTCCCGCACAGCCGACACCCCGATCTGATATGCGCGGCGAACGAAAGGGCCCTGCAACTCTGCGCCGAAAGCCACCTGGAAGAGTGGATGATCAGCGATTCGTTCGAGCGGCTCCAAAATGACGCCGACCGCGCCATGCTTTCGGACGAACTCGTAAGACTGATTCGCGACGAATCGGCCCGGATCACGCAGGCTTGGCTCGAGGAGGTCGGTCGCAACCAAACCACCCGCGCTTACGCGAAACTCGATCAGAATCTACTCCGCGAACGCGTCTCCGGAATGCTGTCGCAGTTTGGCCGCTGGCTGATCGGCGGCACGGCCGACCGCGAGGTGGCCGATTTCTATTTCGACGTCGGCCGCGATCGGCGTCGGCAGGGATTCGGCGCCCACGAAGTCCTCAGCGCGCTGATGCTGCTCAAGAAACACGTTTGGCTATTCGCGCATGATCGCGGCGTATGGAAACGCCCGATCGACGCCTATCGCGTTTTGGAATTGAACCGACGGATCGTCGTCTTCTTTGACAAGGCCATGTACCACGCCGCCCGCGGCTTGGAACCGACGGATTCGGCATAGCAATCCAACATTTAAGCAACCGCCGATCCCCTGTCGGCCGCCAACGCTCAAGAATGCCGGCGCCGTTACCGCCGCTCCAGCACGCCGAGCAACACCGCGCGCATTTCCGATAGAAAACGCGGCCGGCTGAACTTTCGCGCCTGTTCGTGCATGGCGACAACGTCGAACGTCAGCCGCTCAAACCGCTCGATCGCCGCCACGACGCAATCCAACTCCTGGCGTTCGAACCAGACGCCGGTCTCGCCGTCCACGACGGATTCCGTCGCCCCGCCGACGCCGTAGCAGATCACCGGGCAACCGTGCGCGAGCGCCTCGACCGGGACGATGCCGAAGTCTTCCTCGCCGGGAAACAACAGCCCGCACGCCCGGCGATAGTATTGATGGACCTTGTCGCCTTCGAGCCAACCCTGAAAACGAATGTCCGGCTCGTCCAAATCCCGATAGCGCTCGACGTCCGGACCCTCGCCGATCACCACCAGTTTACGCTTCAACGCCCGGCAGGCCTCCACCGCCAAATCGAGCCGCTTGTAATGCACGTGCTGGCCCGCGCATAGATAATAATCCTCGCGCTCGCCGACGTGCGGCGACGCCGGCAGATCCACTGGCGGATGCACGACGACGCTTTCGCGGCCGTAATGCCGGCGAATACGTTTCGACACGTGATGCGAGTTAGCGACAAATTGATCCACGCGATCGGCGGCCCGGCGATCGGCGTCTCGAATTCGCCGCGCGACCGCCGGCCAAAACGGACGCAGCACCGCCGGCAAGGTCTCGCCGTACACGTCGGCCAAATCCCACACGTAACGCGCCGGCGAGTGACAGTAGCAAACGACTTTGCTGCGCGGATCGGGCGTCATCGCCTTGGCGATCGCCGCGTCGGAGCAGACCACCAGATCGACGGGCGGCAGTTTCATACGCCGAGCAGCGGCCGGCATCAGCGGCAGCAATTTGGGATAATGCCGCTTGGACCCGGGGATTTTTTGCAGGATGGAAGTTCTGACCGGATGCGCGCCTGCGCCCCACGTATCTCGCTGCGAAGCGACGGCCTGATCGTCGACGAAGCCCCCAGGATCAAATACGAGCGTATGCACGGAGCTGTCGGGCAAAAGCTCGGCCAGAGCTTCGAGCACGCGCTCGCCCCCGCGTCTTTTCACCAGCCAGTGATGCGTCAGCACGGCCGTGCAACCCAGCGGTTCGGCCGCGCCTACCGCGTCGTTGATTTTCGGATCGCTTGCCGAAGCCGTATCCACCAGTCCGTCCCTCACGCGTCGCGATGATGCATGATATCGGTTTGCCGCCAAGCCGCGAACTCGAATACACTTTACAACGTCGAAAGGGCGTGGATGTGTTGGTCGAATTCGCCGATTTATGGAGATCGCTAATCCGCCGGGCGTCGCCAGACGCCCCGTCGCGCTACGCCGACGCCGAGCCGGCATCGGGGCGAGAGACTGACGCGCAACCATGCGGACCCCTTTTCGTGAAAATGTGGACGTCACGTTCCGTTACGCCGGCGCCAAGCCGGTATCGGGGCGGGGGACTGAAATGGCTCGACCGGACATTTGTCGTCGTATGCGCGCTGCTGCCGCTGCTGTTCGCCGGCTGCTCGTCCGATCCCGATGCCGATCAACGACCGGCCTCGCAGCCCGCGGAAGATACGCATGCCTCGACGACGAAAACCAAACCAGTGATAAATCCTTTTTTTGACGAATCGCAAACATGGACCAAAGAACAAGCAGCGGCTGCACTGACCGAAAAGGAGACTCGTTTGAGCGCCGTCGTGCGGCTGATCAGATTGTCGGAATGTTTGCCGCCGTGGGCGCCCGAGCCGTTGCCCTTGAACGTAGCGGCCAGCTGGCGCATAGCGAAGCTGGCGGATTCTCTCTGGGCGGCCGGCCTGGAAACAGGAAACGAAAAATATCTGGCGGCGCCCGTGCTGATCGACGCCGCGGGCGAGGTTCGACGCCCGCTCGACGACGCAACAGACCTGTTCGTGACGCTGCATCTTTCCAATGAAGTCGATTTCTTTCCGCATTTGGCGTTTTATCCAGGGCAAATGCTGATGTTCGACGGCGAACAGTGGACGCCGGCGCTGGCCGTCACGCGCCCCGCCGACTTGCGGTTCGAGTTGCGCTTCGAACACGATTATCCGTATATCGCCCTGCTCTGGCGCACGCCCGCCGACGAAAACGGTGTTCGCGAAACCGTCGAGGCGGGACGCTATGACTGGGATCCGTACGAATTCGCGTTCTCGGGACCTCTCTGCGACAAGCTGCCCCATCCGCCCGGCGGACAATACGAGTTGGACCTGGATGCGAGCCCGGCGTTGATCCCCGTCGGCGGCGTCATCCCCGAGCCGCCGAAATTCGACGAGCAAAAATTCGCCCCGGACGCGAACTGGCCCACGCCATACTAATCCGGCGACAAAGCGAAAGGCGACAAGGTGGCAAAGGCGACTCGACCGATCGTCAAAAAGACGCGCGAAAGCCGGGAGGCTCGACGCAAACGCGCCGCGCGCATCCTGGCGCTCCTCAAAAAACACTATCCGAACGCCGATTGCGCGCTGCACCACGGCAGCGCCTACGAATTGCTCGTCGCCACGATATTGTCAGCGCAGTGTACCGATCAGCGCGTCAATCTGGTCACGCCCGACCTGTTCCGCCGCTGCCCCGACGTCCGCGCCCTGGCCGCCGTCGAGCCGGACGATCTCGAAGCCCTCATCCGCTCGACCGGCTTTTTCCGCAATAAAGCCAAAAACCTCATCAACATGGCGAAGATGGTCGGCGCGGATTTCGGCGGAAAAATCCCGGACACCATGGATAACCTGGTCAAACTCCCCGGAGTCGCCCGCAAAACCGCCAATTGCGTCCTTGGAACGTGGTTCGGAAAAAACGAAGGCGTCGTCGTCGATACTCACGTCGGCCGGCTGGCCCTGCGGCTCGGCTTGCTCGACGCCGCGCGCGACGACAAGGACGCCGTCAAAATCGAACAGGATTTGTTAACGCTCTTCCCGAAAGCCGCGCGCACGTTTCTAGCGCACGCCCTGATTCAGCACGGTCGCGGCGTGTGTGCCGCCCGCAAGCCCAAGTGCGCCGAGTGCATACTGAAAAAACTCTGCCCCTCGGCCATGCAATTGTAGGCGCCGCCGTGCGGACCGTCAGGCCCGAACGTGTTGCGGCGATCAGAACGCGCAGCGCAAGCAAGAGCCCTGTTGAAGTCCTCTCCATGTCGTCGGGCGCTTGCTTTCGCTGCGCGTTCTGATTACGAAAGCTTGGACGGCGCGTACTTGTTGGGTTGGGCTAGAATGACGCTCCGAACGAGAAGTTGAACACGCGCGTGTCGTCGTCGTCGTCCTTGGCGATCGGGAACCCGAAATCGATCACGAGCGGCACCGGGCCGAAGAACGGCACGACGACGCGCAGGCCCACGCCCACCGAAGCGCGCCAGGAGCTGATTTCAAATTCTTCCTCGACGGCGCCCATGTCGAGAAACGTCACGCCGCGAATATTCTTCCCGTAAATCGGGACGGAGTATTCGGCCCCGGTCAGAAGGAGGAACTTGCCGCCGACGCGATCGTTGAAAATGCCGGCCCGCGGCGAGACGCCGTGATAGTCGAAGCCGCGGATCGATCCGAACCCGCCGCCGTAGAACCGCTCGAACACCGGGGCGTCGCCGACGATGTAGGCGATGTCGCCGCGGGCGGCGATGATGCTCTTGCGATCGAAGACGTCGGTGCGAACGGTTTTATACACGGCGATGCTCGCGCTCGGTTTGCCGAAGTTGTAATCTCCGCCGAGCGCGCCGACCTGCTCCCACCCCGCCATCATGCGATAACCCTCGCTCGGAATGAAGCGGCTGTCCGTCGTGTCGCGCACTATCGCGCCCTTCAATCCGGTAATGAAACTGTCGCCCTTGACCTCGCGGATCTGCTTCGAGGCTAACGCCCGCAGGTCGCCGATGTCCACGGCTTCAATCCTGAAGGCGCCTTCCACTGCCCAACCCTCCATCGGTCCGTCGGTGAAACGCTTGCTGAGCGAGGTCGTGAATCCCAGACGTTCCTCGCTGTAGGACTGGCGTCCGCGCTGATAGAGATAAACGGAGAAGTCGAAACGCAACGGGCGGTCCAGCAAATACGGCTCGGTAAAGCTGATCGTGAACCGGCTCACCTCGGTGCCCGGCTCGGCCCGGAACAACAGACGTTGCCCGTCGCCGCGAAAACCCTGGCCGCTGAAAAATTCTCTCCAGTTGCGCGGCCAGTCGCGCCAGTCGAAGTTGCGGTTGTTGATCGTCAGCGAGCCCAGCACCCCGCTGTCGGTGCTCACGCCCACGCCGATCAGGAAGTTGATTTGGTCGCCCTCCGCGACCTCCACCAAGGCCTCGCGCATCCCGTCAACGTCCTCGAAGGGCGTGATCGTGGCGCGCGTGAACAGTCCCGTTTCGAGCAGGCGCTGTTCCGCTTTGCTCGTTTCAACGGTGTTAAAATCCTCGCCAGGATAAAAACGCAACTCGCGCCGTACGACCTCGTCCCGGGTCTTGGAGTTGCCGCGAATGGTGATCCGACCGAAACGCGAGCGTTCGTTCTCCATGACGTCGAAGTTCAGAACGACAACGCCCGGCTGCTCCAAATAGTCGAAGCTGGAGTCGATCCGAGCGGCGACGTAACCGATTTCCCCGTAGAGATTCTCGAGCCGCTTGACGTCGCTGGTCAGCACTTCGTTGCGCGGAATGTCGCCGGCGTCAAGCTCCAGCACCGCGCTGATCCGATCGACGTCGAAGGCTTCGTTTCCGCGGATGCGCACCTCTTGAATGCGATAACGCGGCCCTTCCTCGACCACGAAAACCACCTTCAGATCCTCGCGATCGACCGAATCGAAGTCGTAACGAAAACCGACCCGCGCATCGAGAAAACCCTCGTCGCGGTAGAATTGCCGCAATGCCTGCGCGTCGCGCTCGACCTGCTCCTCGTCAAGCGCCCCCGTCCGGAAGATCCACCAGTACGTCTGCGTTCGCACCAGCAGCTTCAGACGCGGTTCGGCGAACGCGCGAACGCCCTCGAACAACACCTTCCGCACCTTCACGCGCGGCCCCTCCGTGATGCGATAAATCACCCGCGCCTCGTCCCGCAACATCCGCTCGTCCAGCGTGACCTCGGCGTAGTAATAGCCCCGGCCTTTGTATTTCTGGAGTATGTTTTCGAGCCCGCGGTTGATCTCGAACATGTCGAGCACGCTGCCGGCGTAAAAACTCAACTCCTTGTACAGATCCTCGTCCGTAAAACGCTTGTTGCCCTCCAACTCGACCGTCAGAATCTCCGGCCGCTCCTGAACCCGAAGCGTCACGACCGCCTGTCCGTCCTCGACCCGCGTGTCGGCGAAGACGTTGAGAAACTTGCGCGTACGCCAAAGCTCGCGAACATCTTCCTGAACCTGCCTTCGAGTATAGTTTTGCCCGGCGCGCGTTTTTATAATCCGCCGCACGAAACCTTCGTTGATCGTTTTCAGGCCCTGAATTTCCACGAGCGCGATGCTCATGCCGTCGACGGCCTCTTCCTGGGCCGCGACCTCGCGGGCCGCCCAGCCGCCCAGCACCAGAACGCAAAGCGCCGCAACGACGCCCCGCCGAAGCATTCGGGATTGAACACCCAAAGTATGCACGTTTCACCATGTCAAGAAGAAAATGATCTCGCCGATCGGGCGTATAAGCCCGCGCCAACCCTGTCAAGACGTAACTATACCCGCCCCGCGCCCGCCTGCAAACGATCTAAACGACGGTTTGCATCCCGCCCGGCGCCGCCCCTGGTATAATGTCCACCGCAACCACAAGGGCGCCCCTGCACCGATGGTGCTGACGCCGGAAGAGCGAAACGGCATGAGTTGGATCTGGCCGGAATACGTAAATCGCGACCTGCCGCTGAATCCTTCGCAGCGCAAGGCGATTCGCCGTACCGCGTGGAAGTTGTGGTATGCAAGTCGATGGAACATCGCGCTATATTTGACGCTGCCGGCGGTCTATTTACTCGCCATGCATTTTGCGGCCGACGCGGGCGGACGGCTCGCCGCTCTGCTCGGAATCGACGGTTTCGGACACAAACTTTTTCGCGCCGCGGCCCCGGGCGCCCTGTTGCTGATATGTTTCTTGGGCGGCGGCGGCCTGCTGCAACGCGTTCGCTTCGCGCCGTGCGTGTACGAAGCCTCGCGCCGGCACGGGTATGATATCTGTCGCAAATGCGGATACTGGCTCCGCGGGCTCGGCGACGACGTCGAACGCTGTCCGGAGTGCGGCGCGATCCGTGAAGCGGCCCCGAAAACGTCGGAGATTGACAACGCCGGCCAGGCTGATCGACATCAGGTGGCTGACGACTAAATGGTTGCTCGGCCGCCCCGTCCAACTACGCTGAGCTGATAATTAGGGATCGACTATGAACGCGACAAGATGTACGCTCGATGATTTCGACGCAATGACGTTCGATTGCTACGGCACGCTGATCGACTGGGAACGCGGCATCCTCGACGCGCTCGAACCCTGGCGGCGACGACACGACCTCGTTCTGAGCGGCGATGATCTGCTCGCCCTCTATGCCCAAAGTGAGCCGAAACACGAGGCGGCGACGCCGGCCAAGCCGTATCCTGAAATCCTCAAGCACGTGCTGGCCGACGTCGCGCGATCGCTCGACGTCGATGCGCTGGACGACGAACTTACGGCATTCAGTCGAAGCGTGCGAGACTGGCCGGCCTTCCCCGACAGCCCGGATGCGCTTCGCCTTCTGAAACAGCACTACAAACTCGTCGTCGTTTCAAATGTCGATCGCGGTTCGTTTGCGTATAGCAATGCGAAACTCGGCGTCGAGTTCGACCTGATCGTCACCGCCGAGGATGTCGGAAGTTATAAGCCGGATCCGCGCCATTTTGAATTCGCGTTAGAGTCGCTGGGAGAAATGGGCGTGCCCCCGGAACGCGTGTTGCACGTCGCCCAAAGCCTCTATCACGACCACGTCCCCGCGAAAGCGCTCGGCTTGCATACGGCCTGGATCAACCGCCGAGCGGGCAAGCCCGGTTCAGGCGCTGCTCCGCCGCCCGCGCCGGCGGTTCATCCCGACATCATCGTCGATAACCTGGCCGCCTTGGTCGAGATGCGCGGCGCCGGATCGCCGTGACAGAGCTATATGTCAAACTGCATCTCGTAAACCACTTCCGGATATGCGTCCACGACCGCCGTCATTTCCGGAAAATTGTCCAGCGCGATCCGCCCTGGCGGAGACGACCAGCTCAACCGCCCGAGCGGCACGCGATAATCGACGCCCGTCGGCGGTTCAAATAATCCCGGAATCTCGGCGCCGGCGATCGTGCGAACGCCGTCAACTTGCTTCGGGGGCGTCGCAACCGTCACGGCATGGGGCGAATCGACGTCATACGAACGTCCCGCCCAGGATTCATTCCAATCGCGGTCATAGCCGGGAATGGTGGGCGACATGGGACTGTACGAAAAGCCCGTGCGAAGCCATTGGAGCACGACCCGGCCGGGTTCGACCTCGAACCGCGCGTATCCGACGATACTGTGCAGGAGCTGCATCCAGGGCTTGTCCTGCCCCTGTATCAACAGATCCCCATAGGATTCCGTCATGCCGTCGGCGGTCCACCATCTGTTCAGAAAAGTGGGTCTCCCGCAACAGAGGTAGTGTACGCCGTCAATCGCGCTATGACTGAAGCCATGATCGTGACCGTACACGAAAAACTGCGCGCCGTGTTGCAGCATCATCTCGTGAATCAGCATCTGTTCGACGCCGGCACGATCCGCTTCGATCGCGCTGCCGCGACCGTAGGCGTAACCCGTCCCGCCGTCCTCGATCGTGAAACCGCCGCGATTGATCAATCCGCCGCCGACCTGATGGTGGGCGAAGATGAATTTCCAGGTGGCGGTCGAGGCGGCGAGCACGTCTTCGAGCCATTGCAGTTGCGTCGGCCCCAACGTGTATTGCGCCGGGGAATTGGGGAAAACCACGGACCCGACCAGCGTATAACGAAACGGATCGAGCACGACGAACAGCGCGTCGCCCCAGGTCCAGGCGTAGAAGTTTTGCAAATGCGTCGTCGGCGCGCCGTCGTTCCAAGGCCCCGGCTCGCCCAGCCAATCGTTCAGCGAGTCGTATCCCGGCGCGCCTTCGCCGCCCTCGGGATACGTGTCGCCGCGCGGATTCGGAATGCACATCAGCCGCGCTCGCGTCGTGACCAGTTGGCGATAGTCCTCCGCCTCCAGCTTATTCCAAAGGGCGCCGTACTGCTCGCCGTCGTCCGTTCCGCGCTGATAGAAGCCGGCTTCGCACTCGTGGTTTCCCAACGCCAGATAAACGGGCATTTTACGCGTGATCGGCGTCAGCAGATCGCGATAATCCAAGTACTGGTCGCGCGACAATGCGAATTCCGCGCTGGTCGTAAATGGCGAGTCGCCCAAATCGATCGCGAAATCGCAGGCGTTCTCGCGCGCGATCTGGCGCAGACAAAACACGCCGGTCGCCCAACGCGCCTCGCCGGGAACAACCTTCCCGATTTGACCCCAATGCGCGTCGGCCATCACGGAAAAACCAAACGAACGACCGGACGTCTTCTGCGACTGGAACGATGAAATCACGCCGTTAGTCCGCCAGTCATCCGGCGCGGCCGCCGAGGCGTACTCGACCTGGTAGGCGTAGTCCTGATTCGGCGCGAGATCCGTCACGGGCGCCTCGATACGCGACAGCGGATCAGCGGTGATAAACGTCGGCGAAACATACGGCGATGCCGGTAGCGGTTCGTCCGCCAACGCCCAGCGAACTCGAACCAACACCCCCTCGCCAGGATTGGCGCCGGAAATCACGTTTACCACGGCGTCCTGATCGGTAACGCGACCAATCATCCCCTCCGTACGCAACAACTGCGTGCGATCTCCGCGAGCGCGTTCCGGGCGGCGGGGGACGATGCCCGTCAACGGCGACGCCAATCCCTTGCCGACAACTTTCGGCAATACGGCGCCAGCGGCGGACGTCGCCAGCGCGGCCAGAAATTCACGTCGGTTGAGCATATAACGCCTTCCTCAATGAAAAACCCGAGATACGCACGCTTGCCCCCCGCGCACTAAACGGTCTATCCGCCGAAACGGTACAGGCCCCAAAAGATCTCGCCCCGCATCATTCTAGTTTCGCGCCGCGTACCGCTTCAACGAGAAAATGCAAATAATCCAGCAATACGGCGACCGGAGAAAGCTGATCGCGATAATCCCGCATTTGTGCGATTTGTAATGACTTGTTTTCGGCCCAACCCGCTGCGTAACATCCAATTCGCCCTCGATTATCGGTCAGATCAGTTTGCGCGCTTCCCGCAACCAAGCTATCTGCGCGCGTACGCTCAGCACGGCGCCGCGCCCCACCAGGTACGAAAACGGATCGCACTCGGCTTCATGCCGCAAAGCTTCGGCCTCGATGTGTTTCAGATATTCACGCATCTGTTCGAGCGCGTCCTCGATCGTGGCCCGCCGTTGAGCCGGATCAAGCGCCTCCATAAAACGCATGCGAAGCCGCAACGGATCTATGTTCATCAGCGCCGACGCCGGCGGCAAAGGCGGGCGCAACCACTTTTTCAATTCACGCAAGCCCCTGGCGGAAAGCCGATAGAGTCGCGCCGGGCGGCCGTCGCCGCCGCGCGACCGCGATCGTACCAGAGAACGCTGCTCCAAACGCCGCAACAGCGGGTAGATTGCTCCCGCGCTGCCGCTCCAATGCGACGAAGGCGACTGCTGAAACACTTTTCGCACGGCGTACGCCGTACAGGGTTGCTTCGTCCACAAGACTCCCAGGGCGGCGTATTCCAATTCGCTGGGCATGTTTTGCTCCATCTTCGCTCCCCTCGATTATACGCCATGCGCCGTCCTTCACGAACGCCGCGGGATTTTCGGGCGCGCCGCTCAATATGAGTGCATTTTGTGACAGGGCGTCGTCGCCCCGCCGGTCTCGTTATAGTACGATTCGTATTATAATGCCGACAGCGGCGCGATCGAAATCCCGGCCGCTCCCGCCGGTGAAGAAAGGTGCGAAAAATGAACATGCGATCCATGCTTTGCTTGCTGACGCCGGTTATCTGCTTGATGCCGGCGACTTACGCTCAAACGGCGCCGTCCGTTGACGGCGCCCCGAAACACACGCGCTTGCCCAAGCCGAGCGCATCGATCACGATGGAATTCTGGGGCCCCCGTCCGGTCGTTCAGGCTCGCGTCAACGGCCGCGGCCCTTACAGATTTATCCTCGACACGGGCACGTCGTTCGCGGTCGTTATTGACAAGAGCATCATCGAGCAGCTCAAGCTTCCCGCCGCGCCCCTGCTCGACGCCGCGAGCATCGAGCCGTTGTTGATCGATTCCATCACCGTCGGCGACGCGGAATTCGCGGACGTGCTCGCAGTACCGACTGACTTCGGCGGGGGCCTGGGATCGGACGGGCGGAAACTCGCGGGAATCCTCGGCATGGCGTTGTTCAAAAACTGTCTGCTCACGCTCGATTTTCCAGCCCGCAAGGTGCTGCTCGAGTCGGGAAGACTGAACGCGGATGATGCCAATAGCATGCCCTTGAAGGAATACGACATCAGCGGCGGCATTTTAATGGTCGCCCATACGGTTGCCGGCCAAATGATCAATTCGCATATCGACACCGGCTCGCCCAGCGTGTTGACGCTGCTGAATAAGTGGCGGGACAAGCTGCCGTTGATCGGCGAACCGCGCATGGTCGGCCGAGCCTACACCCCGTCAGGTACGGTGGATCTCCGACAGGCTGTTCTGAACGGCGTGCTGAAGATCGGCAAGCATGAGTTCCAGAATCCGAAAGTCAATTTCGCCGACCTCGGCCCGATGGTTACGGCCGATTGCGGCAATATTGGCTCGGGCTTGCTCAAGGATTTCACGTTGATCGTGGATCAGAAGAATCGCTGCGTCCGCCTGCATCGCGGCTCCGCCGACGCGAACGCTTCCGCCTCTCCCGAACCGCAAAAAAGCGATAAACCCTGTCGTATCGGCGTCGCGTTTCACATCGAGGGCGACCGCTGGATGGTAGATGACGTTATACCAGGAGATCCCGGCGACAAAGCCGGATTACGAACAGGAGATATTATCCTAAGCCTCAACGGCGAATCCACGGGTGAAATCAAACGCGCGGACGTAGGCGCCGCCTTTCGCTCGCCCAAGCCCGTTAAACTGAAAATCCAGCGCGACGAGAAGACCATGACGTTGACCTTAACGCCGACGCCTGCGGACTGATTCGCCCGCATGGCGCGGAGCACAACCAGGCGTAGGATCTCGCCGACTACTTGCGTCTCGCGCTGCGTGTGTGCGTTATCCGATTGAATCTTATCATTCTCGCGGCACTTGACCTGGGGCGGGCGCAACCGCTTTTTAAGTTCACGCATTCCCCTGGCCGAAAGCCGGTAGAGCCGCCGGCGTGAGCATGCTCCGACATGCTTCGTCGATCTGCTTATGCTCATCATCCGAAATGCGTTTCACCGTCGGAAAGCCCCTGGGGCTTTGGCAGCCGCTCAGCAAAATCGGGCATAATGCGAGCACGCTCACTTCATGCAGCGCATCTCTCCTCCCGAAAAATGTAGACCGAAGCCCGGCTCATCATGAATCGCGACACAAGTCGCATCCTATTGCGATCTAATTATCTTCAGCGCCAGGATATTTTTCCTCGATTTCGTAAGACAAATCAACCGTCTCGGAGCGATCGTCTTCCCAGATCATCTTCAGAATGACTCGATATATGCCCGAATTTGGCGGCGAATCGACGGCCGGTCCCAACATCCACATATTTATAGCGGCAGGATTGACGGGTAATCGCCAGATCGTTCGTCTCGCCCAACACCCGTTCGGAATGACAATGTCGGTATCGAGCAAGTTCAAGGCCAGATTGTCCGGATGGACTACGCAGCACCGGTTCGAGTCGAGCCAGGCCGGCATGTCCCGTTTGTTCTCGATGATGATCGTTGTCAGCAATTGCGGCTGGGAAACGAGCAACTTCCTTTCGACGGGTTTCTCCAAGCGAACTCGCAGGTTCTCGGTTTCGTATTCTGTTTTGCCATAAGCGTGCTTCGGGGCGGTGATAAGAACTGAATACTCCGGCGCCGACCGGCGTGACGCGGGGGCGCCTCATGTGCCGCCGCTGATGCAACCCGCCGTATTCGCCATAAAGACTGTCGAGAGTATCGCTGTCACTGTGAGGCGCATGTCATTCCTCCTGATGGTGGATACGACTGTGATTCGAACGTTAGGGACGCGACACCCATGAGCCGTCGCATGCGTTCGCGCTCATGCCTCCTTCAAGCCGGGTTTGTTTATCATATGTGTGTCATACCGGCCGTCAAAGGTCATGACGCCGCGGCCGATGCACGGCATGCGGCGGGATCGATTCAATCATGCTCCCGCCGGGCGTGCTCGGCCCCGTGCCCGTGGCCGTGGCTGGGGCCGGCGCCGTGGTGGTGGTCGAAATGGGCCCGGCTTTCCGCGACTAACGAGTGCGGGACTTCCAGACCGCTGTTTAGCATCAGTTCGGCGTCGCCCAAAATCTCGTCCGTCAGACCGTCGGCGATGACGCGGCCGGTGTCCATCACCACAATGCGGCGGCAGGTCGAGCGAATGAATTCCATGTCGTGCGAAGCGATTACCTGCGTGCCGCCGAGACGAGTCAGCAGCTCGATTAGTTCGCGTTTGGCGCGCGGGTCGAGACCGGCGGCGGGCTCGTCCAACAGCAAAACCTCAGGCTGAAGGGCCAGTACCGTCGCCAAACCAACGAGCCGCATTTCGCCGCCGGAAAGTCGGTACGAAACGCGTTCGCCCAGGTCGGCAAGCCCGAGACGGGCCAGCGTTTCAGCCACGACCAAGCGAGCGCGTTCGGCCGAGAGCCCGAGATTCAACGGTCCGAAGGCGACGTCCTCGGCCACGGTCGGGCAAAACAATTGATCCTCGGAATGCTGGAAGAGATAGCCGACGCGTTTACGCAGTCGTTCAAGATCGGCCTCGGAGCGCACGTCGTCGCCAAACGCGCGATATTCGCCGCGGTCGGGCCGCGTCAATCCGACGAGAATACGAAACAGCGTCGTCTTCCCGCTGCCGTTGGCGCCGACCAGGCCGACAAGCTCCCCGGCTTCGACGCGGAGATCCAGCCCGTCGAACAAAGGCGGCCGCCCGTGATACGCGAAATGGACGCCGGTCAGTCGTATCAATTCGTCATGCGCCATTCGATCACCGCGAGCGAGAGCGTCGCTCCTGTCAGGAGTATGGTCAGAGCCAGATCGCGGCCGGTCAGCCGCCGCCGCGAGAGCGAGTGCAGCCGGCCGGTGAAGCCGCGACAAACCATCGCGTCGTAGATTCGCGCGGCGCGATCGTGCCCGCGAACGAAGAGCAGTCCGACGAGATTAGCGTACGACCGCCAAGCGTGCAGCGTGGCGCGATGCTTAAACGCGCGCAGCTTCATCGCCGCCGTGAGTCGGCCGTATTCCTCGCCGAACGACTGGATGTAGCGGACGCAGAAATAAATGATGAGGACGAGCTTGTCCGGCAAGCGAAAGTCGCGCATGGCTTGGGCGATATCCGTCAGCGGCGACGTCCCCAGCAGCGCGATGCACATGCAGACGATGGCGTTGCAACGCAACGTGAGCAGCAACGCCAGCAGCACGCCCGGACGCGTGATCGTCAGCCCCCCCCACCGCGTCAATACCTCGCCCGGCGTCGACCACGGCAGGAATAGCCACAGAAATACGCAGAACACGTTCACGAGCAGCAAGCGGCGGCCAAGGCGTCCCGGATCAAGCCGCGCCGTCAACATCATGGCGACGGCGAAGCCGCAGCCGAACAGCAATACATATGGTTGGTTTAAAACGGCGAGCACGACCGCCCACACGACGGCGGCGGCAAGCTTGGTGCGCGGGTCGCAACAGTGCAGCAGACTGTCGCCGACAGCGAACGGTTCGGCGTCGGCGATATCGAACGCGGCCGGCATTACATGTCCTTGCCGGAGGCGCGTCGCAGGGCGACGACGGCCGCGATCAACCCGGTCAGCCCGAAAATGAGTCCTAGACCGGCGACGACGCTTTCGCGCGACACGCCGGGACGCGGACGCTCCATTTCAGCCAAGCGGTGTTCGATGTCGCTCAGGGCGGCGCCGTGCTGGACCAGAACTTCGCCCACGCGATCGAGAGCGGCGCGATCTGCGGGTGAACGCTGGTGTACGGCTGCGTGCGATGTCGCCGTCGTGGGGGCCGTTACCGCATCGACGCGGCTGAAAGCGGTCTCGGCGCGGTGACCGTCGTCCGTCGTGGCGACAACGTCCACCTCGGCAGGCAACGACGCCAGCTCGAATTCGGCCCGGCCATCGACGTTCGTGCGGTTTTTCTTGACGACTGTGCCGGCGGAGTCGATCAGTTCAACCAGCGCGCCGGGAATCGCTTCGCCGCTGCTCGCGGTTACGTCGACAAAGAGGCGTCCGTTCTCCGCGTGAGCCCAGGCGTCTATGCGATGCGCCCAGGCCGCGGGCACGCCGCACAATGCCAGGATTGCGATCAGAAAACAGACTCTAATTCGTGAGTGATACGGCACTTGGAGCATCCGTACAGCCCGAGGGTTTATCGAGCAATTGCGGCGTGACCTTGCGCAGAAAAGAGACGCACAGCACGCAGAAGACGCCTTCGATCGCCATCAACGGCACGTGCGCCAGAAGTATGGCGCCGGCCAACTCGAAGAATACGGCCTTGCCGCTCAGATACAAGGCGGCCGCCCCCGCCCCGCCCGACATCGCCACCGCCCCCGCCCCCGCCATGAACGGCGCCGCCAGCGACCAGGCCCCCGGGCGTAACGCCAGCCGTCCGAAGAGCAAACCGACGACCGTCGCGGGCGCCGCCAGCACGACGGTGTTCACCCCCAGCGTGGTCAGGCCGCCGAACTGGAACAGTATGGCCTGGAGCAACAGAGCCGCAAAAAACGCGGGAAACGCCGCCCACCCGAGCAGCAACCCGGCGAGCCCGTTGAGAATCAGGTGTACCGAGCCCACGCCGATCGGAATGTGTATCAGCGAGGCGACGAACAAAGCCGCGGCCATAACCCCGACGCGCGGCACGTCGCGTGTTTTCAGCATGCGCAAACCGACCGCAAGCCCCCCGACGGCGATAACGGCGCCGCCGATCAATACGCCGGGACCTAAAACGCCTTCGGCCAAATGCATTCGCTCGTGCTCCCGTCGGTTCCGCCAAATCCGACCGCCGCCGCGATTCAGCGCGGCTGCCATTTAATACGTTATCGGAGTATTACGTCTTCAAGATTCGTAATACCACCCCATCTTGACGGATTTGGAGGATTGAGTCAATTGTGCGGGCAGGCGGATGAACAAATCACGCCCGGGCCAACGCCGATCCGCTACTCGTGTGGCACAGCCGCCCCCGGCTGTGTTTCCCAAATAATGATATGTTCCGCGAACCACGGCGGGCGAGGCGCCCGCCGCTACTTTTCCATCCTGCCGCTTGCTTAGCCGTTAAGCCGAATAATCTCTTCCTTCAACGCCGGCACGACCTTGAATACGTCGTCCACTATGCCGTAGTCCGCCACGCCGAACAGCGGGGCCTCCGGATCGCTGTTGACCGCCACGATGACCTTGCTGCCGCGCATGCCCGCAAGATGCTGGATGGCGCCGCTGATGCCGCAGGCGATGTAAAGCTTCGGCGTCACGGTCTTGCCCGTCAAACCCACCTGCCGGCTATGCGGCTGATAGCCCGCGTCGCAAGCGGCGCGCGAGGCGCCGACGGCGGCGTCCAACACTTCCGCCAACTCGTAGATGATCTTGAAGTTGTCCTCGCTCTTCAGCGCCCGGCCGCCCGAAACGATGATGTCCGCCTCGGTCACGTCCTTGACGTCGCCGCCCGTCTTCGCGCATTCCTTCACGTCGATGCGGTCGTCGCCGGCCGCGGGCGCGAACGGCAGATCCTCGCTCGCCGCTCCGGACCCCGTCGGCGCCGCGAACGTGTTGGGCCGCACTGTGGCGACGGCCAGCTTGTCCGCCGGGAAAACCACGTGGCAGCTCGCCTTGCCGTTGTACAGCGGGCGAACCACGTCGAGTTCGTTCGAACCGGTAAAGTCGAGTTCGACCACGTCGTTGGCCACGGCGCCCTTGGCGCGCATCGCCACGCGCGGCGCCAGGTCGCGTCCCATGAACGTCGTCGCCATCAGCACGACGCGCGGGTCCGCCTTCTCGATCGCGGCGGTCAGCGCCGTGCGATAGCGCAGCGCGGAATAAAGCTTTAACGCCGGATCGCTGATTTTGATGATCTGGTCGACGCCGGTCTGTTCGACGGCGGCGACGACGTTGTCCATATTATCGCCGATGATACAGGCGACGACCTTGCCGCCGGCCTTGGCCGCGAGGGCCTTGGCGGGCGCGACGCACTGCAGCGCGCCGGGATGGGCTTTGTCGTCGCGTTGTTCCACGAATACGAGTATGTCGTTTGTCATGATTATCTTCGCTCGCTAAATGGCCTTGGCTTCTTCTCGCAACAACTTCACCAGTTCCTTGGCGGTTTCCTCGGCTTCGCCTTGCAGGATCCGGCCCGGCGGCCGCTCGGGCGGCGGAGCGAACTGATGCAGTTTCGATCCGCCGACGGAGGCCGTGAGTTCGGCGAAACCGGCGACTTCGGCCGTGGTCATGGCCTTGACCGGCTTGCGCTTGGCTTTCATCAGGTTGGGCAGCGAGGGATATCGCATCTCGCACAACCCCTTCTCGCACGTAACCAGCGCCGGCAACGGGACTTCCACCTTCTCCTCGGCCCCTTCAACCCGGCGGCCGGCGACGAACGACTTGCCGTCCTCGGCCAAGGCGAACTCCGTCACGGCCCCGACATGCGGCCAATCGAGCGCTTCGGCCAATGCCGGTCCGAGGGCGCCGCTGTCCAGATCGATCTCCTGCTTGCCGCGGAAGACCAGATCGTAGCCGCCTTCCTTGATGACGGCGGCCAGGGCGGCGGCGACTTGCAACTCGTCCAGCCCGTCGAAAACGTCGTCCTGGATGTGGATACCGTCGTCGGCGCCGACCGCGAGGGCCGTACGCAAAGCCTCGGCGGCCTTGGCCGGCCCGGCAACCAATGCGGTGACCGACTCGACGTCGCTGCGTTTCTCCTTGAGCAGCACGGCTTGCTCGATCGCAAACTCGGCAAACGGATCGACCACCATCTTCACGCCCGCCCGTTCAATATCCTCGCCGTCGGGACGGATTTTGACGTTGGTGGTCGAATCGGGAACTTGTTTGAGTACTACCAATATTTTCATCGACCTGACACTCCTTTAACCAGCCAGAACAGGCTTTGGCACACACGTAAAACCCGGATTCTAGCGATATTTGCTCAAACGCGAAAGGGGCCGTTGACGGATCGGCCGGAGGCGCATCTACTATGCGACGGCGCCCGCCTGAAAGACTGAGGATCATTGGGCCGATAATCCGAAAATAACGGGTAAATATCATGCGTATTCGTGAATTGATTTCGTCGGGGCGACCATGCTTCTCCTTCGAGTTTTTCCCGCCGAAGGACGAAGCGGGCTTCGATCGACTACGCAGCACGCTGGCTTCCCTGAGAGAACTGCGCCCGAGCTTCGTATCCGTAACCTGGGGCGCCGGCGGCGCGACTCGCAGGCAAACGATCGAGCTGGTCACCCAGATAAAAAGGGAATACGAACTCGAAATCATGGCGCACATGACCTGCGCCGGGGCTTCCCGCGAACAAACCCGGGATACGCTGCAACGCCTGGACGAGGCGAATATCGAGAATGTTTTGGTGCTGCGCGGGGATCCAGGACGCGGCGATATCGCTTTCGAACCCCATCCCGAGGGCTTCCATTACGCCAACGAACTGGTCGAGTTTCTTCACGGCGAATTCGATTTCTGCCTCGGCGGGGCTTGTTATCCGGAAAAACATGCCGAATCGCAGAGCATGGATCTCGACCTGTACCATCTGAAACGGAAGGTCGAGGCGGGGTGCGAGTTCCTCATCACGCAATTGTTCTTCGACAACCAAAAATATTTTGATTTTGTGGCGCGGGTTCGCGCCATGAACATCGGCGTACCAATCATTCCGGGCATAATGCCCATCACGAATGTCGCACAAATCGAACGCTTCACCAAGATTTGCGGCGCCACGATCCCGCATTCGCTGATGACCGAGTTGAAGCTTCAGCAAGACGACCAGCACGCGGTCCTCTCACTCGGCGTGGCCTACGCAACCGCGCAGTGCCTGGAGTTGCTGCAGCGCGGCGCGCCGGGGATACATTTTTACACCCTGAACCGATCGCCGGCGACGCGGACGATCCTCAAAGCCATCCAAACCGTCTATCCACCCGCCCGCACGCCGGCCGGCTGGTGGGTATAGCGCCGCCTTTGGCCGCCGCCAAACGACAGCAACCGGGGATTGACGATTAAACCAGCCGCTTTCCGCGGGAGCGATGCGCCGAGCTTGCAATGTAAATGCCCCTGCATGCCGGGAAAGCAAGGGACATCGACCATACGTCAATGCCTTCGGGCGAGCCGAGGGTGCACGTCAGGAAAATGGGGAACCGATGACTTCCGGAGGGCGCGCGATCCTAGCCAGGGACTTCAGTCCCTGGTGGCGGAGATCCCCCTCCAATTCCGTCCGGAGGACGGACGAAAGGCCCCTGCCGAGCGTGAACATGGCCCTGGTGTACGACAGGAAAAGGAATAACCCGGGTCGCTAGCCGCCGTGGCGACCGCATTTACGCTGCTGTGAAGGCGTCTTACCTATTAAGATGACGCCCACCAGCAAGCTGAAGCCCGCGGCGCCGCATCTGGAAATGAAGCGTTTTAGACGCTACACTGGATTTATTGCCGCTCATAACGTACGGGCGCGCCAGGGCGTGAAATTCTGATTTGAAATTGATTGGGCGAGGGACTTGAATTCGTACCCCTGATGTACTATATTCTTACGTATGCTTACGCTTACAAAGAAAACCGAATACGCGATGATCGCGGCCTGTCACTTGGCCAATAACTCTCAACAGATTGTCAGCGCGCGGGACATGTCGGATCATTTCGGGGTCCGCCTGCCGCTGTTGATGAACGTATTGAAGATGCTGAACCAAGCGGGTTTGCTGCGCTCGGTTCGCGGGGCGCGCGGCGGTTATACGCTCGCTCTGCCGCCCAAGCAAATTTCGCTCTCGCTGCTGATCGAGGCCGTCGAAGGTCCGCCGCGCCTGGTAAAATGCGCGCTGCCGCGCAAGGACGACCCCGAGTGCGAATTGGCCTCGGGCTGCCCGGTGCGTATACCGATGGGGAAAATACATCGCATGTTTCGGAGTTTCTTGAGAGGCATCAGCGTGGCCGACGTGGCTTTTGACAATAAATACGCGGGCAACAAGCGCGCCGGCGCCAGGCAGGCTCAATCGCGATGAATGAACGAATCTATCTCGACAACAACGCCACTACGCCCCTCGATCCGCGCGTGCTCGAGGCGCTGATGCCGTACTTGACGGACAAGTTCGGAAACGCGGCCTCGCGCAGCCACGGTTTCGGATGGGAGGCCGAGGAAGCCGTCAAGCTGGCGCGCGAGCAAACGGCCGAGCTGCTGGGCGCCTCCGCGCGAGACGTAATCTTCACCAGCGGCGCCACCGAGGGCAACAACATCGCGATCAAGGGCGTCGCGGAGATGTACGCCGATCGCGGCAAGCACGTCATCACGCAACCGACCGAGCATAAAGCCGTGATCGATCCCTGCCGCTATCTCGAGCAGCAGGGCTTTCGCGTAACGATGCTCGGGCTCGACAAATACGGCCGCATCGATCCGGACGAATTGCGAAGCGCGATTACCGACGAAACCATTTTAGTTTCGATCATGCACGGAAACAACGAGATCGGTACGCTTCAGCCGGTAGCGGAGATCGGCCAGATCTGCAAGGACCAGGGCGTTTTCTACCATTGCGACGCTTGCCAGACGTTCGGGAAAATACCGATCGACGTAAACGCCATGGGTGTCGATCTACTGACGCTCAGCGCTCATAAGATTTACGGACCCAAGGGCGTCGGCGCCATGTACGTCAGGCGGAAAAACCCGCGCGTGAGACCCAAACCCCTGCTGCACGGCGGCGGCCACGAACGCGGCATGCGCTCCGGCACGCTGAACGTTCCGGGAATCGTCGGGCTGGGCGCCGCGGCCGAGTTGTGCGGCCAGGAAATGAACGTTGAATTCAAGCGGCTGGCGGCGCTGCGAGACCGCTTGCGCGACGGGATCATGTCGCAATTGGATCTCGTGCATCTCAACGGCCATCCGACCGACCGCACGCCGACCAACCTCAATCTTTCGTTTCAATATGTCGAGGGCGAAAGCCTGATGATGGGCATGAAAAACGTCGCCGTCTCCAGCGGATCTGCCTGCACCAGCGCGTCCCTGGAACCGAGCTACGTGCTCCAGGCCCTGGGCGTCGGCGACGACCTGGCCCACAGCAGCATTCGTTTCTCGGTCGGCCGTTTCAACACGTCGGAAGAAATCGATCAGGTCGTCGAGAAGGTCGTCGCGACCGTTAAAAAGTTGCGCGAGATGAGCCCGCTGTACGAGATGGCGAAGGAAGGAATCGATCCGAGCAAAGTCGAGTGGGCGGCGCAATAGAGTCCGCCGAATTTGGAGAAAACCATGGCCTACAGCGAAAAGGTCATCGATCATTTTGAGAACCCCCGCAATATCGGATCGCTCGACAAGGACGACCCGAGCGTCGGAACGGGCGTCGTAGGCGCGCCGGAATGCGGCGACGTCATGAAGCTTCAGATACAAGTGGACGAGAACGACAACATCGTCGATGCGAAATTCAAAACCTTCGGATGCGGATCGGCCATCGCCTCAAGCTCGCTGGCAACTGAATGGTTGAAGGGTCGCAAACTTGACGAGGCGAGGGCGATCAAGAACACGGACATCGTGAAGGAACTGGCGTTGCCGCCCGTGAAAATTCATTGCAGCGTTCTCGCCGAGGACGCCATACGCGCCGCGGTCGATGATCTCAAAAGCAAAAAGAAAGACCAAGGCGCGGATTCGAACGCGGCCGGCGCTTCGGGCGCCCGCGTCGCGACGGCGGAGAAATAAATATGAGCGATACAACGGAATCGACCCGCGCGACCGGCGTCGTCCTGAGCGAAAACGCCGCGGCGAAAATCCTCGAACTGATCGAAAAACAAGATTTCGCCGCGGACCAAGCCTATCTATACGTCGGCGTCAAGGGCGGCGGTTGCAGCGGGTTGCAATACCTGCTGGATCTCCGTGACGAGACCAAGGCGCCGGTCAACGACGCCGACGTGTCGTTCGAATCGAACGGCATACGCATCGTCTGCGATCTTAAAAGCTACATGATCGGCAATCTGGACGGCACGACGATCGATTTCAAGGACGGTCTGATGGGCGCGGGCTTCAGTTTTGACAATCCCAACGCCGTACGCAACTGCGGCTGCGGTTCCAGCTTCTCGGCCTAGATCGCGAGATTTACACGATGCGGGCGCCTGGCATGGCAGACCACGCCGAAAACACCACCGCCGCGATGCCCGCCAAATGCACCGCGTGCAACGGCGCTCTCGACAACCCGTTCTTCTGCGGCAGTTGCCGCACGCTCCATCCGGCCGACGGCATGAGTTGCTTCGAGTTGCTCGGGCTGCCGCCGAAGTACGACGTCGATCTGGGAGCCGCCCGCCGACAATATCTCAAGCTCGTCCGCGACATCCATCCCGACCGCATGGCGCCCGGGGCGGCGAACGTGCAGCGGCTTTGTCTGCGCGCCAACGCCCGGATAAACGAAGCCTGGGACATCCTGCGAGATCCCGTCATGCGGGCCGAATACCTGCTGGAATTATCCGGGGGGAAATCGGCCGTCGAAGACCGGCAAATTCCGCAAGATGTACTGATGGACGCGCTCGAAACGCGCGAGCTGATCGACCAGGCCAAGGCCGACGACGATTCAACCACGCTCGAGCGGCTCTGCGAGCGGCTTCAAGCACGTTATCAGGCTTCCCTGGCCAAGATCGCCGACGCGACGCGACGTTTACCCGGCGCCGAGAACGATCGTGACCAATTGCGCGGCCTGCTTAATACGATCCGCTATCACCGAAAAATGCTCGAATTGGCGGAATGCTCGCATAACGCACAGGGCTAGAGTGCAGTCAAGACTTGAACAATGGCTTGAAATGCCGACGGTGGCTCTCAAAACGGTGCATCAGGGGAGGCGCCGTATGCGGCTCAAGCCAGCGACACAGAACCGCGAGCGCCGGCGATCGGCCGTCGCCAAACGTTTGGCCCGTCGTTGGAGTTCGGGGTATTGATCGGCCGCGGCGCCCGTCAATCGATGTTTAGCAGAGCATTAATACTGGTGCACCTTTATGGCTGAAAAAGAAATCATCCTGGGAATCGACTTGGGGACGACCTTCTCGCTGGTCGCTTATGTCGATGAGGAAGGCCCGCACATCATTCGCGATGAAAACGGCGAAGGCCGGCTGCCCTCCGTCATCGGCGCCGTCGCGGACGCAGAAGGTAAACCGCAAGTAACTATTGGTTGGGGGGCGCGCGGCCAAGCCGTTGAAAACCCGCGCTCCACCGTCTACTCGGTCAAGCGCCTGATCGGCAAGGGCGTGGAGGAGTTGCGAGGCGAGTTGCCCTTTTTGGCTTATGCCGTCTCGGCCGGCCCGCGCGACACGCTGCGCGTAAAAATCGAGGATCGCGAGTATTCGCCGGAAGAAATCTCCTCGATCATCTTGCGCACGTTGCGCGAGCGCGCCGAGAAACATCTCGGCCGACCGGTTCGCAAGGCCGTCGTCACGGTGCCGGCGTATTTCGACGACGCCCAACGCCAAGCCACGCGCGACGCCGGCCAGGCCGCCGGACTCGAAGTCGTGCGTATCATCAACGAACCGACGGCGGCGGCGCTGGCTTACGGCGTCGGCGTCCGCGCGGCGCTCGACGACAGCTCGCCTTGTTCGCCGCAATCAACGCCCGGGCATATCCCGCTGCCGATCTCAAGTTGCGGCGACGAAGTAGCGGATAAATCAATGGAGGATTCCGCCGAGGCGCGAACCGTGGCGGTCTATGATCTCGGCGGCGGAACATTCGACATATCGGTGCTGCGAATCGACCAGGACGTTTTTCAGGTGCTCAGCACCTCCGGCGACACGCGCCTCGGCGGCGACGATTTCGATCGGACTATCATTACGTTGGTCCAGGAGGAAGTGCGCGAACAGTTCGATCTGTCGATCGACTCGCCCGCGACCAAACAAGCCCTGCGCGGCTTGGCGGAGGCCGTCAAGATCAAGCTGAGCGATCAATCGCAAGCAAATATCGAACTCGACCTCGGACAAGGCCGCGTCTATCGCCGCACGCTGACGCGCGATGAATTTGAAGCGCTATGCGCCGACTTGGTCGAGCGGACGATCAAGCTCAGCGTCGCCGCCGTCGCCGACGCCGGGCTCGGCATGGACGAAATACAACAGGTCATAGTCGTAGGCGGATCGACGCGGGCGCCGCTGGTGCGTCGGCGCGTGGGCGAGGCTTTTGGACGCACGCCGTACACGGCGTTGAATCCGGACGAAGTCGTCGCGATCGGCGCCGCCATGCAGGCTTCGATACTCCGAGGCGACGAACTGGACATGCTGCTGCTGGACGTCACCCCGCTGTCGCTCGGGGTTGAGACAATGGGGGGCGCCATGGGCAAATTGATCGTGCGGAACACCACGATCCCCTGCCGCGCCACCGAATTCTTCACGAGCTTCGTGGACGGCCAAACCGCGATCAAATTCAACGTGCTGCAGGGCGAGCGCGAGCTGGCGCGGGATTGTCGCGCCCTGGCCGAATTCGAGCTGCGCGACATCCCGCCCATGCCCGCCGGCATGCCCAAGGTCGAGGTCGAATTCCTGATCGACGCCAACGGCATCCTGAACGTTTCCGCCGTCGAAAAACGCAGCGGGAAACAAGCCGCCATACAAATCATCCCCAACCACGGGCTGACGCGGGAAGAGGTCGCCCGCATCCAGCACGAAAGCGTCGAGTTCGCCCGCGAGGACATCGACGCCCACCGCCGCATCGATCTGGTGAACCAGGTCGAATTCGACACGAACAAGACGGAGCAGATGCTGGCGAAGGTGGGCGAACTGCTTCCCGACGCCGAGCACAAACGCATCGCCGAGGACATAGCGGCGTTGCGCAAGCTGTCGCGAGAGGCGGAGGATCTCGACGAATTGCACCGGGCGCTCGACGGTTTCGGCAAGAGCACGCTGGCGCTGGCCGAACTCGGAATCAGCCAGGCGTTAAAGAGCGGCCAGGAAACCGAGCAAGCGACGCAGTAACGCGGAGACGTTCGTAGCGAGCGATTCGCCGGAACGATTATCATGGAGCTGTGAACATCATGGGCCGCAATCCTTACATCGACGATCCGAAAGCGAACCTGCCCAAGCGGAAATACAAAATCACCTTCATCGACGAGCAGCAAAAGGAGCACGTCGTCGAAGTCGATCCCGAGAAGATCCCCTACGACGGGCACGGCGAACCCGGCAGCTTGCTCGAAATCGCCCTCGGCCACGAAGTCGAGATCGACCACGCCTGCGGCGGCGTCTGCGGCTGCGCCACGTGCCACGTCGTGGTTAAGGAGGGTCTCGATACGTGCAGCGAACCGACCGAGTTCGAGGAAGACCAGCTCGACGCCGCCTACGACCTGACCGACCAATCGCGCCTGGCCTGCCAATGCATTCCCGACGGCGAGCAGGACCTGCGAGTAGTAATTCCAGCATGGAACCGCAACGCCGCCCGCGAATAAGTTTCCCGCTGATTCAACCACCCCGCGCTGTAGCGGCCGCCCCCCGTGTCGGCCGTAGTCCGAAGAGTGCGCGCGCCTTTGAGCAAGCGTCCGATATAAAGTCATCTGGGGGGCGTAGAATCTAAAGGTACTCAAGATACTCACGTTTGCGCCCCTTGGTTATGCGCACCTTTGAATTTTTGCGCGCATCGGCGGTCGAGCGCGTCAGCCGGCGGTCGCAAGCGGTAGTTTGGCGGTCGGAGCGTTTTAGGCTTGAAGCACGGAGACACAGCGAAGACTTCCTGACGAGGGCGCGCCGGCGCACCAGTGGCGCGCGGGGCTGCTTGCATTTCTAGTAATTATAGCCCATCGCGGAGCGGAGTCAAGAGAATTTCGAATAGCTAACAGTGAAACGGCGGGCGCCCCGCCCGCCGTAGTCCGTAGAGTGCGCAAGCCTTTGATAAAACCGCCCTAAACGCAGCGCCCGCCCCCCATCTTAAACCGTCCGCTCGTCCGCGGCAGTACCCCGTCGTTTATGGACAGGCCGCCCCGTAATAACCGAGTAAATAAGCCAAGTCGGACAGATCGATGCAGCCGCTGTCGTCGAAATCGGCGTTGGCGTCGTATATCGGTTCGCCGACGCAGGCGCCGTAGCGGCCCAATAGCTCGGCCAGATCGCCCAGATCCACGTCGCCGTCGCCGTCCAGGTCGCCGGGGCAGTCGGGCGCGGCCTTCAGACCGAGACTGTGGCCTAAGCCCGCCGCGAGGGCGACGAAGTCAGCGTTCGGCGCCGGCACGCTGCATTGGCCGTGGCCGTTGTCTCCCCAGGCCAAGATCGAGCCGTCGGACTTCAGACCGAGACTGTGGAAGAAGCCCGTCGCGACGGCCACGAAGTCCGCGTTCGGCTCCGGCACGTTACATTGGCCTTCGTCGTTCCATCCCCAGGCCACGATCGAGCCGTTAGCCTTCAGACCGAGACTGTGAAAAACGCCCGCCGCAACCGCCACGAAGTCCGTGTTCGGCGCCGGTACGTCGTATTGGCCTTCGCCGTTCCATCCCCAGGCCACGATCGAGCCGTCGGACTTCAGACCGAGACTGTGGTACAAGCCCGCCGCGACGGCCACGAAGTCCGTGTTCGGCGCCGGCACGTCGCATTGGCCGTAGGCGTTGTACCCCCAGGCCACGATCGAGCCGTCGGCCTTCAGACCGAGACTGTGGAAGAAGCCCGCCGCGACGGCCACGAAGTCCGAGTTCGGCGCCGGCACATTGCATTGGCCGACCTCATTGGACCCCCACGCCACAATCGAGCCGTCGGCCTTCAGCCCGAGACTGTGGTATTCGCCCCCCGCGAGGGCCACGAAGTCCGCGTTCGGCGCCGGCACGTCGCATTGGCCGTAGAGGTTGTACTCCCAGGCTACGATCGAGCCGTCGAACTTAAGGCCGAGACTGTGGAGGCCGCCCCCCGCGACGGCCACGAAGTCCGTGTTCGGCGCCGGCACGTCGCATTGGCCGTAGCCGTTGTATCCCCAGGCCACGATCTCGCCGTTCGCCCCGGCCGCCGCCGGCATCAGCAGCGCGAACAGCAAACCACACGCAGTCGCTCCGATTACTCTTCTCGTGCTTCTCATGGAAGTGTCTCCCTTTCTCGAAAGGCCCAAGCGGCACGAACAACGGAGCCGAGGCCCCGGCCCCGAGCTTTACCTATTCGTACATCATAACCTTTCTTCGGCCAAATTGGGAAGTAAAATGCCCCCCCCGGACACCATGCCGACGGCTTTTCGCGCCGGCATGCGAACCACGCGTGCCGCGGCTCTCTGAGCCGTGTTTTCGCGGCCTGACACGCCAAGTTCCGGATCCTGAATCCTCCATCCGGCACGGAGACCGGATGTTACAACTGACCGGTTGGAAACCGGCCCCACATCATTCGGCCGGCACCGGGGCCGGCGCTACGGGGGGCGGCCGCTGCTGATAGAGGACAGTTGCTTCGTAGATTGATGCACACTTCGGACTACGACCGACACGGGGGTCGGCCGCTACGAATGTCCGTCCGGCGCTGGGGCTGGATACTATTAACCCGCTCGCTGGCGCTCGGGGCTCTGATGGGGCGCCGGCGGTCGGGGGCGCTTAGACGATCGTTGGCGGTCACTCGATCGTGTCACGCTCGACAAATTTCCCGCGCTTCTTTGAGGCGCGGCGTCGATCTCCGTCGCATGTTACTATACGGGCGCGTCGTGCGCGCAACGAGCGATACGAGCGAAGCGGACGAAGCGAGCGAACCGTGCGAAACGAATGAAACGAGCGAACCGAAAACGATCTCCCCCCATGCGAGGATTTGCAGATGTACGATCTTAATGCTCAAACAACTCAGTCCATGCTCGCGACCGACAATCGGCTTCAAGGCCGCGCGGCTCGTCGCGTCCGACTCGCCAGACGGGGCGTGGGGCTGCTGGCCGGCGCGCTGCTCGCGCTCTTTGTCGCCGGTTGCGCCTCGACGTCTAAAACGCCGACATCGACGGCAAAAGCGCCGGCGTTGACGCCCGAGCAGCAAAGCTTGAACGTCGAATCCTTCGACTACGCCTGGACCACGATTCGGGATCGTCACTGGGACGCCGAAATGGGCGGTCTCGATTGGGAAGCCGTGCGCGACGAACTGCGGCCGCGCGTCGCCGGGGCGACGACGATGAGGGCGGCGCGCGGGGCCATGGGGGAGATGATCGAGCGGCTAGGCAAGTCGCACTTCGCCGTCATTCCGAACGAAGCTTACAAAGCTCTCGGCTCCACGACGGAATCGGGCGTCAGGGACGGTACGACGGGAATCGACGCGCGCGTCATCGACGATCAGATGCTGGTCACCTCGATCTTGCCGGGCTCCCCCGCCGATCAAGCCGGCGTGAAGCTCGGCTGGGCCTTCGTCAAGATCGACGACAAGGACGTCGCCGCCCAAATCGAAACGCTGAGACGCGAACTCGCCGACAACCCCCGCCTGGAATACATTCTCGACGCCTCGGCGGTCCGCCGCACGCTCGGAGCGATCGGCGACACGGTCTCGGTCAGTTTCCTGACCGGCGACGACGAGATGATCGATCTCGAACTGACGTTCGTCCAGCAGCGCGGGCGAAAGTACCAATTCGGCCATCTGCCCGCCGGCTACGTCTGGATCGAGACACGACTGCTCGATCAGAACGTCGGCTACATCGCGTTCAACAATTTCATGGACCCGGCACGACTGATGCCCGCGTTCAATAATGCGATGAAATCGTTCAAGGGCGCCGACGGCGTGATCATCGACCTGCGCGGCAACGGCGGGGGCATCGGGGCCATGGCCATGGGCATGGCCGGCTGGCTCGTGACCGAAAAGAGCCTCTATCTCGGCACGCTGAAAACGCGCGAAACCGAATTGAAACTCATCGTCAGTCCCCGCCTCAACGCCTTCACCGGCCCCGCGGCCGTACTGGTCGACGGCATGTCCGGCTCGTCGTCGGAATTCCTCGCGGGCGGGCTGCAAGACATGGGCCGCGCCCAAATCGTCGGCACGCGCACCGTCGGAGCGGCGTTGCCGTCGGCCATCGAGAAGCTACCCAACGGCGACGGCTTCCAGTACGCTTTCGGCAACTACGTTTCCGCCGGCGGAAAAGAACTGGAAGGCGACGGCGTGTCGCCCGACATCGAGGTCGCCCATACGCGGGAAGCCCTGCTGCAAGGACGCGATCTGGTGCTCGAAGCCGCGCTCGAATGGATACAAAATCAGTAACCATCCAACAACGCGCCGCGCATGCGGCGCGGCGAACAAATGACAACCCGAACCCCTTTACGGAGGCGACGACAACATGACGCTTAAACTCGCACGAAGAACTTTGCTCGCGCTGGCGCCCGCCCTGCTCATCCTCGGCCTCGCCGGCTCGACGGTTCTGGCGCAGACGGACGAAAAGCTGCCCGACGGGGCGAGCATTCTCGACAATTACATCAAGGTCAGCGGCGGCAAGGCGGCGTACGAAAAATTGACTAATCGCGTCGCCAAGGGCGCCCTCGAGATGCCCGCGCAGGGACTCAAATTCAACATAACGCTCTACACGGCAAAGCCCGACAAGTTTTATTCGGAGATGGAATCCGATGCGCTCGGCAAAATGCTGCGCGGCGTCGACGGCGACTTGGCCTGGGAAAGCAGCGACATGAATGGTCCGCAAATTAAGGAGGGCGACGAAGCGATTCTCATGAAACGCGGCGCCGTTTTCAATGCCGACCTGCACTGGCGGAAGCAGTTCAAAAAAGCGGAATGCGTCGCGATCGAGTCGATCGACGACAAGCCCTGCTACAAGGTCGTTATGACGCCGACCGAAGGCGAACCCGAGACGCGCTGGTACGACAAGGCGACCGGGCTGCCGGTGAAATCCTCGATGATGCTCAAGCTGGAGATGGGCGAGATCCCCATTGAGAACTATCCCTTGGACTACAAAGAGGTGGACGGAATCACGATCGCCCACAAGACGCGCATCGTCATTATGGGCATGGACCGGTTCATGACGCTCGAGAATGTCGAACACAACGTCGAGCTGTCCAAGGACCGCTTCGAACCTCCGGAAGAGATCCGCACGCTGATCAAACAGCAAAAAGCCGGCAAGCCCGAGCCGGCGACGCCGTAAGAAAGCGGCGCCCCCTAGCGGGCGCCCGTCGCGTGCGCGTCCATCAGGCGCAGAATCTCCTCTCGTTCGGCGGGAACGAATACGTCGAGTCGGCGATCCACGCTGACCGCGATGCGCAACGCCCGCTCGGCCGCCGGCCCGTCGTCCAACAGGGCGCACACGCGCGCAAGTTGCAGCAGTGCCCGAGCGTATGCGGGCGAATCGGTCGGCGTCGATCGCGCGAGTTCCTCAAAATCCTCCCGCGCCTCGGCCAATCGACCGAGCCGCACGAAAATCACGCCGCGCGTGTCCAGCAGGTTTTGTCGCAGAGCGTCACAGGCCGTCTCGAGTCCTCGGCCGGCGAGTTCCAGCGCGCGATCGAATTGGCCGCGCTCCTCCGAGAGAATCCAGGCATAATCGTTGCAAGCCCGCGCGTTACTTGGAACTTCAGCCAGGAAATCTACGTAGATCCCGACGGCGGCCTCGACATCACCCTGATGATAAAAGCCGCCTGCAATGTCGAGTCGCAGGTACGAAGCGGGCGGGAGCGTTTGTAGAACGTCGTCCAATACTCGCCGTCCCGTTTGCCGATGCGACTCGTCTTCAGACGACAGGAGGCTCATGCCGGCATTTACCATGGTCTCCGGCGCGGCATGAAGCAGCGCCGCTTGCGTTTCGATCAGCGCGACGATCTTGTCGTATTCCATACGCCGGGCAAACAAGCCGACACGTTGCGCCGCCGCCGCCGTCAGGTCGTTTTGCGACACGTCGTCGGGCAGGTCGTCCAGGGCGGCCAGCGCTTCGTCGGTCTGGCCCAGGGCCGCGAGCACGATAGACAAGTCCAGATACAGCCGAACATCGGGCGATTTTTGCTTCAGGGCTTGCGCGAGCAGCCGCCGGCTATGTTCGAGCGTCGCCGGATCGCCGGCGCGTGCGGCGAATTGCGTGAAGAGGTTCAAGGCGTCGGCGTTTTCTGGTTCGCGGTCGAGCACGGCGCGCGTCCGCGTAAACGCCTCCGACAAATCGCCCGACAGCGCCGCGAGTTCGGCGCTTGCCAGCAGGAGCGAGGGCGTGTCCGGATTGATTTCGAGCGCCTGCGAAGCGCGACGCCGCGCGGCGTCAAGATCCCCGCGCCACATCGCCATCTGGATCAATTTCAGATGAGCATCGACGGCGGTCGGGCGTCCCTCGACAGCCTTGAGCAACAGTTTTTCGGCTTTCTGCCGCGCGCCCGGCGCGTCGTTCTGTAAAATAATCAGAGCGCGAACGCCGAGCAGGCGCGGATCGTCCTGCCTGGCTTCCATCAATTCGTCCAGCAAAGCGACGGCGCGCGTCCGCTCCTCGGCGCGTCCGCGCTCCAGCAGTCCCGTCATGACGCGCGTTTTCAAATCAAAGTTATCCGGGTGACGGGCCAGGCCGCGTTCCCAGATCGCCAGCGCTTCGTCCATCCGGCCCGTTTCGGCGTAAAACATGCCGGATTGTACAAACGCCTCCGGACGATCCTCGAACGCGAGCAAACGCGAGCAATCGCGTTCGGCGGCAGGCAAATCGCCGATCCGATACAGGAAGGCGGCCCGCAACTGAAAGGCCTCGAACGTTTCGCTTTGCGCGACCTGTTGGTCGAGAAAAGCTCTCAGTTCGTTCGTGCGACCGGCGGCCTCCAGAATCGCCGCCCGGACGGACGACACGACAAGCAGGTCGCCCTCGGCCTGATCCAGGAACGTCATGGCCTCGTCGACGTTTTTAGTGCGCTCGTACGTCAGCCAAGCGAGACGCAAGCGCGCGACATCGTTCTCGGGCGCCTCGCGCATACGCCGTCGCAGTTCGGAGATCACCTGGTCGATATCGGCCGCGTCGGAAACGACCGTCGCGTCATGCTCGATGTTAATTACGGCGGATTCTCGCAATCTCGCCAGTACTTGTCGCGCTTCGTCGAAGCGATGTCGCCGATGCAGCAGATCCAGCAGGCGGTGAGCCGCCGCCCTAGCGGACGGATCGGTCGCCAGCGCGCGTTCATACAATTGCACGGCTTCGTCCGGGCGATCGAGTCGCTCGTACAATTCGCCCAGGGCGAGGACGGCCGGCGTCATCGCGGGATCGGTTGCGAGCAGGTCCGTCAAAGACTCGTGAATCCGGTTCGCCTTCTCGCGCCATTGATCACCCGCCAGCCAGAACGCGGCCTGACATGCGCGATACAAATGGCCCTGCTCGCCTTCAAAAGTTTTAATTTCTTCGAGCAACCGGTTCGCCAATTGTGCATCCGCCAACACCTCGGGCAACTCCAGCAAGATCGATCGCACGCGCATGTCGGTCGGTTCATCGACGGCTAAAGTTTTCAACCGCTGGAGGCCCGCCGACCGTTGATCGTGATCGAGTTCGAAGATCGCGGTACGCAGAGCCACGTCGCGCTTATCGGCGGCGGCGGTTACGGCTTGAAG
>Ga0180434_10000998_pt1 | contig 41644 bp, 58 predicted proteins | sample SS_ome_7_FD_132453 | JGI IMG/M metagenome (GOLD analysis project Ga0180434, IMG submission 132453) | Hypersaline lake sediment archaeal communities from the Salton Sea, California, USA - SS_1_D_2 metaG | ecosystem: Environmental > Aquatic > Non-marine Saline and Alkaline > Hypersaline >... | reverse complement strand
TCAATCCATGCCCTCTTCCGCCGCTGCCAGTACCCTTGGCGCGCGTCCAGAACGGAGAAGGGCGGCACCACAAAGCGCTCGCGCAAGGTGTCACGCGCCATGTCCTGCCGCCCCGCGTCACGCGCCGAATGTAGCCTGGATACATGCCCATCAAGCGCCGTATGGCCGTCTCTTCCATGGCCTGCGTCCGATACGTTTTGCAGCCGCCCTCCGTGTCCCAGTGGGCGTTCTCCCAGTATAGGTATTGCGCGCTCACGATCAGGCCGTCATCCCGCAGGCACCGCAGGCACAGCTCATAGTCCTCTTTCACCGGAAATGACGGGTCAAACCGCAGCCCATGCTCAAGGCATATGCCCATGCAGGAGGCCGTGACGTAGCTATGCCAGCGAAAGGGCTTCCACGGGTAAACGCTCCTGGATGCGCTCTGCGTTGCCAACCCCCAGATGCGCGCGCCCACGCCCCGCGCCACGTCAAAGATCTTTGCAAACTCTGCCAGCCAGACGCGCTCTGGCAGCGGATTGTGGCTGGTCTGCGTCGGTAGCAGCTGGACCCAGCCTGCAGCTTTCACGTCGTCATCCACAAAGACAAGATCGGCCTCGCCCTGTTCCTCCGCCCAGCCCAGCACCCAATTGCGCGTGGCCGTGATCCCTGTCACGTCCGCGGGCACGGGCACCACAGCCCCGCCGTCCAGCCGCTGATAGTCCCGTGCTTCCCCAGCAGGCACAAACAGCGTCGCCGTGGTCAGGATCTCCCGGCTTCGAACGTGCCCCGCGCGCCCCTTACTCGGTATCGCTATCAGCATCCGCGCTCTCCAGCATGTCCAGCAGGTCTGCAGCATAAACCACGCGGTTGACGCCCTTGGCGTCGAAAGGGCTGCCGATCTTGTACCCGCCCCGCCTGGACATGCGCAACCCCAGGGCCTCCTGCAGCCGCGACCATTCCATATCGCTTTGGCACATGACCACCACATACTCGCGCGCTGGCCGCAACTGCACAGCCTGCTCTAGCAGCACCTCGTCCGTCGCGCTGGTCTCCACGCCGCGCCCGTTGCCCTTCTCTTCGGGTAGCAGCTCGCCCAGAAGCTCAGCCACGCCTACCTCAGACGTCTGGACGCCCTGTAGCAAATCGCGCAAGGCTGCCTCATCGGTCTGGGCCATAGCAGCCACAGGGTCCAGCGTGGCCAGCATGTAGCGCTCCTCCTGCTCGCTCAGCTCCACTTCCAGATAGGGCACGTCCTCATCGCCGTTCTGCAGCGCCTGCCAGACCCGTTCATGCCCGTCCAGTAGGTATCCCGTGGTCACGTTTACGATCACCCGCTGGACCCAGCCTATCTCGTTCAGAATGCCCCGCATGGCCTCCCTCTGGCCTTGCGGGTGTACCCGCCAGTTCTCAGGATGGGCCAGGAACTGGCTTGCGGGCTGTACGCCTTCGCCCACTATGCGGTTCTTCCAGCTGGGTGCCATACGCCCTCCCCCTCTATTCTAGTCACTGCCGCCGTTATGTTCACCCGCCCCGTTCCAGCTTGCCAGCGTGTCGTCATGCGACAGCCGACGGAGCCCTTCTTTCACTAGCTGCCGCGCCCTTTCCCCAGACAGCCCCAGCACAGCCCCGACCTCATTCAGCGATGGGGTAGGGTCCGTCAGATAGTAGAGTTCCACCGCCCGCCGAATCCGCAGCGGCAATCTGCTCAGCGCCTCGGTTATGTCGTCCTGCAGCATGCGCTGCCGCGCCGCTGCCTCAGCTGACGGTTGCCCCAGCTCCCCCATCTGCTCGTGTAGGGGCCGATCCCGCTCCCCTACGTCGTTCACTGCCTCATATTCCAGTGACAGCGGATGCCGCCGCATGCGGTCCGAATATTCCACCTCGGCCACCGTGGTCTGCAGCATGTCCGCGATCTCCAGATCGGTGATCCCTGGGTTCTGATCCCGTAGCTGCGTCACGCGCGCGCACAGCTGGAACACTGGGTACGGCGCCCGTATGGTCCGCCCGTCCTCTGCAAACGCCCGGTGTACGCCCTGTCTGACCCAGTAGGTTGCATAGGTGCTGAACCGATACCCGCGCTCTGGGTCGAATTTCTCCGCTGCTCGTAACAGCCCCATGTTGCCCGCCTGGACAAGGTCCTCCACGGGCACGCATTCCCAGCGATACTTCAGCGCCTCGGCCAGCACCAGACGCAGATTGCGGGCCACGAGCTCGTTCCGCGCCTCCGTGTCACCTGCCTGCACAGCATGCCCTAGTTCCTGTTCCTCCTCTGCCGTGAGCAGCTCGCCCTGCCGCCCAACGTCCACCGCATACTCCTCCATCCGTCGCAGCCCTCGTGGTGCATACATACCTCAGCCCTCCCCTGCCAGGTACGATTCCAGCGTAGCGCGTGCCTCGTCAAACCCGTGACAAACGGCCGTCCTATACCCTTGGCCTGCCAACGCCTCCAGCCATGCATCTTGCGCGTCCGTCGTCGTGTTCCGGCCGGCCTTCATCTCCACAAACAGCCCGTGCCATCCGCCACACGGCACGGGCAGGAACAGATCGGGCACCCCCGCCTTGACCCCCTCCTCCTTCAGCCTGCGAGCGGTTGCCACGTGCCGCCAACCCCCATTGGGTATGGCGAACAGCATGTCCAGCCGCGCGTCAGGGTGGTAGGCAGCCCATCGGACCAGGGCAGCCTGCTCCGTATGCTCAGACATACATATCCCCCCACTGCAGCACCCGCTCCGGTGCACAGACAGGGTGCTCCCTATGCGATCCGTGCTGTTGCTCCCTGCAGACAGGGTGTCTCCCATGGGTGCTGCTATATCCTAGGGCCAATGCTCCATATCGTGCTGCAAAGGCTTCTATCCCAGATAGGGTGTGAAAGTTCTGTCCAGAGGTCATGGTGCCACGACCCCTTCCACCACAGCGACAGATTGGCCGCCATGGGGTCTGCGGTACTGCGTCCATATCGCGCCGTGGTCTCCGGTGGTCGAGCCCTCTGTCCGCACGTAAATGCTCTCGCCCGGCTGCAATGACCGCACAGCACGCGCCGCTCCGGCCGGTTCCCCGTGGAAGACCCTGCGGTAATCCCGCTCCCCAGTAGAGCAGGCCCTCAGTACGCTCTTGGCCATTCCACGCGATCCCTGGGTCCAGGGCACGCGGTAGGTGTTCGGTAGCTGCCGCGCCACATAGACAGCCCCGCCCATGCTGATGCGCCTATACCCTGCAGCCGCAAGCTCAGGGGCTAGCGCCTCGCCTGGACGGGCTGGGGCAGCCGTGATCTCATAGTTGGGTCGTGATCCAGCGTCTATGCGCTGCAGATGGGTGATGATCGTTCGGCGGGTGCAGCCGGCAAAGCCTGCCAGCTTGCCGTTGCTCACGGTGCGGGGTTTGCCGGCAAGCCATGCGCCAACGCATGAAGCACGAAAGGGGCCGATACTGCCAAAGTGCTCAAGGGGTACGTCTACCGGCCGTCGCCGTGGGGCCGCCTGCAGCCGCCTGCAGACGCGCTCCAGGCTGGCATAGCAGATCTGTCCGTGGCGGTTGAACCACCATTCGCGCTCCCAGCGCGCAAGTGTCCGTCTGGTCGTGCGGTCAGACCATAGCTGCCAAGCCTGGATCTGGTCTCGTAGCCTGCGCTCCTCGACCCAGCCGCAGCCACGATCATCCAGCGCCCGAATCAAGAGCCAAAGCCTGTAGGCGGTCTCTTCGCCCGCATGATAGGCCGCCAGCCCTATGTCAGGGTATCCCTTGATGGTCGTGGCTGCGTCGCTGGGCATCGCCTATCGTCCTTCCCGTTCTGCAGCCTGCCAGATCATAGCAGCCGCGACCATGAGGATGAAGGCCGCGCCCGCGCAAATGGGTCGAGAGGGGGAGCATAGCAGCACGATGCTGCCGAGTAGCAGTACCGCCCAAAATGCCAGCCGTGATTCCATGACGATCTCCAGATATGCGAAACGGATTGCAGGGGCGCCCAGGGAGGCAAGCCACACACCTAGGCTCGCGCGGCGTTGGCAGCGCCGCAGCAGGCGCCCCTGCAATCCGTTGGTGTGTCGTGCCCTCCCCCGTGCGGTCCTTATCACGGGGTCGCCAACCCCACCGCACGGGGTTATTATAGCAGCTGCCGCTGCCAAGCGCAAGGCCATCAGCCCTCGCTGCCGTCCGCATAGAGCGGGGGCAGCACTTTCACCTGATGCAGCGGGCGCATGCCCTCCACAGCCTCGTCCAGCTCCGCCTTCGCCTCGCCCAGCGTCGCCCATTCCGTGCCGCTATAGATCAGCTGAACGCGGTCCGCGTCCTTCCGTCGCGTGGCCCACGGGCGCACGAGGCTGGACAGCATGATCTTGTCGATCTCCTCGCCCAGCCCAGCCGGCATCTGGACGCACCGCACGTCCACAAAGAGGGCTAGCGCCACACTGTTCTGGCCATTGTCCGTCGGAATCACGTGTTCCGTCATAGTCCGCATGCCGACCAGCCGCCATGCTAGTTCTGTCACCATTGCCCCCTATGCTACCGCAGCACCAGATATTCTGACTCTGCCAGCCGCGCCCCAGGCACGCTGTCCCCAGCGTCAAGCGCCGCTTTGAGCGCCCGCTTGTCCACCGATACGGAGATCCGTCGGTACTGCTCTGGTATTTCTTCTGGCGACACGTCCACCTCTACCCGCGTGCTCCTGCCAATGTAGGCCGTCACGATGGGCAGCCTGACCCGGTGTAGGTTTGCGCGCCGCAGGCACTGCAGCGCATACTCCTTCAGCCGGTGGACGCGGTTGTCAATCGCGCTTTGGCGGTTGCGCAGCCTCACGATCTCGTCATGTAGCGCATCGCTCTCGGCCTCCCAGTTGCAGATCAGGCGCGCGATCCCATCCATCTTCTGTTCCACGGCGTCGCCTATAGCATCCAGCGCCGCCTGCAGCCCAGCCTCGTCCAGCTGGTCCTCCTGCAGCAGTTGCTCCACCACTAGCAGGCTAGCATCCGTCAGCTCGTATAGCTTCATTCGTCTGCCCCCTGTTCCAAGATGCGATCACGCGCGCGCTCCAGCTTGTTCAGCCATTCCTTCTGGCGCCGCCAGTGCTCCCGCAAAGATTCCTTCTGCGGCGACCCCTCGCGTGCCGCGCGCCCACGCTCCTCGATGTCCTGCAGCGTGCGCTGGGCGTCGCGTATGCGCCAGCACAGCCATTCATAGTCGCTGGGGCTGGGCATGAAGTTACTCGTCAAGCGCCCGCGCCCGCGCCCACGGGTATACGCCTGCCGCTGCCATTCGCTCCTGGTGTTGTTCAATCTCCGCCCTCGCCCTGATTAGCAGCCCGATCAGCTCGTCCACAGCTTCCTGCTCGACGTACACCGTGGCATAGGCGTCCCGTAAATGGATGGTGCCAGAGGGGTTCTGTTTGGAGCAGTGGGCTATGACCCCCGCGCCGCCCCCGCCCATCTGTCCTATCCGTCGTGACATCACCGTCCGCTCGCCGTCCGCTGCCATGTTTGCCTCCCTATAGGCCAGGGGCGGGGTCAAAGCCCCGCCCTCCCCTGCCGTGTCTAGAATGCCAGCTCCTCATCATCCTCTTCCTGGGTGTCTGCCGCATCTTGGGTGGCGTGCGCTTCCACGTATGCCTGCAGCCGCTGCAGAGCATCGTCCAAGCTGCCGCCAAAGTCCTTGACGTGCTTCACCCCGAGCGCCTCGTGCGCTTCGGCAGCCGACAGCCCCAGCGTCCTCCGTGCGGTGCCCCAGAATCTGTTACGGCTGTCATTGTCGTCGATCCAGTGTTCGCCGCTGCCGCTGCCGCCTGCAGCGCGCCGTTCCGTGCTGCCACTTTGTCGCTGTTGCGGCGGTGGGGTCACGTCCGTATAGCTGCCGTCGACGGGCAGGTCTTCCAGATCCTGGGTGAAGTAGTCACTGGCATTTACCGCGATCAGGCAGGCCGCGACCAGCGCCCTCTTCTGGGCCATCTTCAGCACAGTGTTCACTAGGTCCGCTGGATCGGGGTTCAGCACCTTGCCGCGCGGCTGGTCCACGATTCGCGGATCGTCGTCCCCGAATTTGGCACCACAGCCATCCCGCTTCTGCCAGCACAGCCAGCCGCCCCCATATTCGGGCCGCCCCTTGATGATCGAGCCAGAGCGTCCGCATTCTGGGCACTTCAAGTCGGCCTGTCTGTAGCGGTACTTCGATTCCCAGCTGTTGCAGCTACCGTCCGCCTCTGCGATCAGCAGGTCCGCCCGCCACAGCTGGCAACGGAACCAGTAGCTGAAAAACGGCTCGTCGCCGTGTTCAGCCCCCGTCCAGTCCTCGTCTCGCTCGATCAGCTGGAAGCGCACGGTCAGCCCAAAGAGCGTCGTCAGCTTCTCCGCGCCAGGTTTGAGCAGCACGCGCTTGTCGCCCGTTCCAGGGATCACTCCATAGTCTATCCCCTCCCGCATTTCAGCGGCAATGAAGCTTGCCAGCGCCACGCTCCTTTCGTGCGCTTGGCCCAGCCCCAGGGCGGGCATATACGCCGAGCCCGCCGTCTGTACCAATGCCCTCTCCTCAGTCCCCATGTCATGCCTCCCTTTCGATCCGATCCAGATCCTCCACGTCCGCCTCGGCCGCAGCCGCGCTCAGCGCGGCGCATACCCTGTTCAGCACCGGGGCCGTCCGCTTGCTGGGCAAAATGTACCCCGAGGCGATCAGCCCCACAATCACCCGCCACGTGTTGTAACTGAGCATGCCCCCGCCTGCCTCGGCTAGCATAGCGCCCAGCCCCTCATTGGTCTCGCGCGCTGCCGCCTTCACCATACGGATTTTCGTCTCCCATCCCATCGTCCCCCTCCTTCGCCTATCGTCCACAGGTCCACTATACACCATGCCAAGCGCACGGTCAAGGGGTCGCGCAAGCTCCCCTCGCCCGCGCCAAGCGCGCCTCCCGCTCTTGCCATTCCTGCAGCCCATCGGAGTCGTCCACGATCAGCGGGCGCTGGCCTGTCTCCTGTTCCAGCCGCTTTGCCTCCAGGACGGCCAGCTTGCGCGCTGCAGCCTGCGTCCAGCATGTCCAGCTGTCCCTGCCAGTGTCAGCCCAGCCCAGGGACACGCGCCAATAGGGTACGGGCTGTCCGTCCAGCGCCTGGGCCGTGTACGCCCCTTCCACATAGATCTTCGTCATGCTGCCTCCTCTATCCTGTATCCTGCCAGCCGCCAACCCGTCCACAGCCGTCCCCAGCCCCGCCCGATCATATCCACGGCTACGATGCTGGCCTTCACGGGGTCCAGCCGGTTCACTGGGTCGCTCCACTCCCCATATCCACAAAGCTCGCACGCCCAGCGCCAAGTGTCGGGCCACCACTGCCACAACCCCACAGCCTGTCCCTCATCGCCCACGGCCGACGGGTCCCATTGGCTCTCCAGCCGCACAGTCTCCAGCGCCCGCTCCACGTCCACGCCCTGCTCCACTGCCAGCATGCGGACCATCTCCTGCAGCCCCACAATGGGGCCATGCGGTTGCGTGTCCCCCGCGCACGGGGCGACCACCACTAGCAGCGCCAGCACAGCATAGCTCATGGCGCGCCGCCAAAGTCTGCAGCCCATTCCGTCCGCCAGCGCGCCCTGCAGTCGGGGCATATCCCGTGCGATACGGTGCCAGCTGGCAGATCGGCGTCAAACCGCAAATGCTTGTTACACCAGGCGCATATCACGCGCCCACAGTCCTCCCGCACAGCCACAAAGCGCCCGCAGGCAGGGGTGTCCACCTTCACCACTAGAGCCATAGGTAGCGCCCCTGGTACGTCTGTCCCCAGCTCGCACCATCCCGTCCCTTCTGCTGTCAGGCTGGGCACATAGTGGACACAGCGCGCACAGCATGCCGCAAGCTCGTCAGCCATTGTTCCTCCACAGTATGCAGCCCACGGTTAGCAGCCCCAGCGCAAAGCCCACCAGCCCAGCCCAGAGCCATGCCAGCCGCGCTCCCGTCACATAGGTGATCCCAGCGCCCACTAGCAGCCCCACTAGCATCAGTCCCAGCCCTATGCCGCCATAGGCGATCAGCGCCCCAGTGGGGTCGGCTGCCATAGGGGTCTGCAGGGGCTGCGCGCCGCCTGCATCCCGTCGGTCTTGCCCAGCACGCGGGTCATACCAACTGCTCATTATTCGCCTCCCCCCAGTAGGCCCAGGATAATCCCTATGATGCTCATGGCACACACAAAGATGCCAGCCGCCCGCACGAATCCCAGTAGGTCCTCCATACTCACTCCCCCCTTGGCTAGGGGGCGCGGTGCTGTCCCGCGCCCCAGCTTTGCCGCTGTCACGACGATTTGTCGATCACCCCAAACGATGCCAGCTCGCCCAGTGTGGTCTCTGCATTCAAGATGGCGGCGTTGAGATTCGGGTTATCGCATGCTTGAGGTTCGCCCCAGACATGCTCCAAGCTGAGAGCCTCCTGAGCGGTTTGCCACAAAAAGGCCAAGGAGCATGCCGCGCTCCACAGAAGCCATCGCTCCGTGATGCGATCCATGGGGCCCCAGTCCTTCTCCTCATTAGCCTGGGCAGCAGGCCTCGGCACAGCGCCGTCCTCGATACGGCCAGCGTCCGCGTCCCCTTGTCCCCGCAGCGCCACAGTCCCCGCCAGGCGGTCCGCTCGGTCACGCTGCAGCTCCCCCTCCATCTCCGAGTCATGCAGCTGCTTCTGCAGCCGCGCGATCTCGCGTCGCCGTTCCTCTACCAAAGCTGCCGCAGCGCGCTCCTTGTCGCGGATCTCGCCCAGCTGCTCCGCCATTGCCCACAGAGCCATTTCTGCCACAAACTCGTCCACCACTGCCATGTCAGCCTCCCTGTAGCTCTTCGCGCCACACTAGCTCGTCAAAGCGCATCAGCGCCTTCTCCCGCGCGTCCCGGTCGAGGTCGGGGCTGCTGGCGATCCACGCGCTTTCGCAGCCCCGCTTCACCTCATAGTTGCCCTGCAGCCCATAGCGCTCCACCACGCGCTCCGCTGCAGCCTGCAGCGTGGCCGGGGTGTACCCGCGATGGCACATGATCCAGTCAGCGCCGCTGGTCACGTTCTCCCCTCGCCATTCGAACTCGCCGTTGTACGTCTTGAGGTCGATCATGCCGTCAAAGCTGGCTCCCTCAAAGCGGCGCACTAGCTTCAGCACAGCGGCCTCAGAGGGGCCATCCTGCCAGCGGATGTCTATGCTGGCCCCGCCCGCATACTTGGATGTTCGCACGCTGAACTTCGTGCCGTCGAACCAGCGGCGCAGTATGCCGCGAACCTCTTTGGCCACTTCCACCGCATCCATACGTCGCGCCATGTTGCCTCCTAGATCAGCCCCAGCTTGAGCAGCCAAGAGGGGCAGCCGTGTTCGCAGTACCCGTCTGGCTCGACCCAGCACCCGTCAGTGGCCTCGCACCCGCCCTCAGCATGCCAGCGTTGCAGCTGTTCCATGCTGGGCGGTTCGTGCTGCTCCGGCGGGCTCGGCGGGATGCACATATCCAGGAACTCGCCCATGCCCGAGCATTCCACCGTTCGCCCCTCAAAGATGTAGTCGATCTCTGGCCCTGGCAGCTCCACCACATAGCAGTGGCCGATCATCCAGCCAAGTTGGCAGCACGCCTCCTGAGCCGATTCCGCCTGGATGCTCGCGCTGTCGCCCGTCGCCCGCTCCGTGATTCTGTACCGTTTCATGTTTGCCTCCCTGGGCAGGGGCGCTCCGTGCCGCCCCTGCCGCCTCTAGTGTCACCGCTCCCACTGATCCGTCGCGGCCCTGGTCACAGCCAGGTCCTCGCGCCGATTCCGCATGTCCCGTATCAAGCGGGCGCACGTGTCCATCTGAGCGCTCACTGCCAGCCCCTGCGTCCACAGCAGGTAGGTCAAGGCCGCTTCCTCTGGATCGTGCTCCAAAGTCGCCAGCTGCCGATGCAGCTGCCGCAGGTGGCTCTCCATATACGACAGCCGCTCTAGCGTCCACTCGTACAGAAGCAGCTCGCTCTGCTCGAGCCGGTCTTTGGCGGCCACCAGAGCCTTCTCTGGATCTGCAGCCGCCGCCCGCGCCTTCCTGTAGGCCCGCTCCTTGTCCTCGCCCATGTTTGCCTCCCTGTTTTGCGGGCGGGGGCCAGCGCCCCCGCCCTGCAGCTTTGCCGTTAGCCGTATCGCTCCACAGCCTCGTCCAATCCCTCCAGCTCGAGCGTCAGGTAGTATCCCACGCGGCTGATCTCGTCGCTCAGCACGTTCAGCATCTCCAGCCGTCGCGCGCCCTTCGCCTCCGCTGCAAAGCTCTCCCGCACAGCCTTCTGGTAGGCCACCAGCCCAGCGAGCGCCGGGGCGGGGCGGGCTTGCGCCCGCTCCCGCTCGATCTCGCCCATCGCAAAGGCCTCAGCCCTGTCTACCTTATGGAGCAGCTCGCGTCGGAAGTACACTGCCGCCGTCCGCGTCTCTGCCAGTATCTCGTCCCGCAGCGCGTCGGCCAGCTCTGCCACGGTCTCCTCTGCCGTGGCGCTCTTGATTTCCCGGTACCTGTTGTCATACTTGTGGGCCCATCTGTTGCTCGCCATGTTTGCCTCCCGTGTCTGTCTGTCCCCGTCCACTGCGCTCATAGGGTAGCATACACTTGACAGCGTGTCAAGTGTTCTTCAAGGAATCTCAGGCATATTTACGGATGGCATTCCACTCCTTCACGGATAGCAGCTGGGGCGCCGCCTGCCAGCACCCCAGCTTGCGAGCCACGGCCTGTCCCCCTCCTACGGCACACGAGCCATCTGTTTCGGTTCAGGCTTCCCGTCCCGCGCGTCCACCCAGTTTGGGCAGTCGTGCCACGCGCGCGTATAGGTGAGGTGTGTCCACAGCAAACGGTCGGTAATCCGCAGCTCAAAGCGGCAAAAGCCGCCGTCACCGTCGCCGTCGCGCTCCCAGCGTGCACAGTGCTCACAGGTATGCGGTACTGCCGTCACAGCACGCCTCCTTCGTCGCGGTACAGCGCCTCGAGGTGACCGGTCTCGCCGTGGTCATCGGCCTCCTCCCACGCGGTGTTGAAGATGTTCTCAAAGGTGTCCTGTAGCGCATGCGCCGCGCGCGTGATCCGTGGGTCACTGCCAAAGTGTCCCCGCTGCAGCGCCGCCACAGCGCGCTGAGCCTCTGCTACCTTGGCGCAGGCCTCAGCCACGGGGCCATAGGCGTTGCGTCGTCGCTCCCGATCCAAGTCTGTTCGGTCTCTCTGGTACACTGCCATGTCTGCCTCCCTTGTCTTGCCCGTCCAGCGTGACACCATGGTAGCATACACTTGCCACAATGTCAAGTGATTATAGGGCAATGTCAGGCATATTTACGGATGGCATGGCGGAATCCTAACGCATAGCAGGGCGGGGCTATGTCCCCCCGCCCTGCCAGCGGTGCCTCCCTATAGCATGCAGGCGCGCAAGAGGCCCATCAGCACGCCCAGCGCCACACAGGCTAGCGCCCCGCCCAGTATGCCCATCATTATCCGCCCCAGCTTCCACGCCGTCTCCCTGGGCGTGGGCGGGTCTTCCCACCACCACGGCATTGTCCGCTCTTTGCGCCAGCGCATAGTTACCTCCACGCCCGTTTGTAGTCAGCCGGCAAGCTGCAGCGCCCCGTCACCCATGCCGTCCAGCCCGTCGGCATCGCATAGCAGCGCAAGCGCGGCGGGGTGTCCACCGATTCGCAGCGCCCATAGTTCACGAGCCGCTGCAGCCGTCGCATGCTTGCCGGTGTAGGATTCGCATGGCAGCGCCGTCGCAGCTTGCCGTCTGGCCGATTGTCCAGCACGGTCACGAGGTCGCCCTCTGTCGTGCCCGTCCACCAATGCACCCATCTTTCCCTGTTTGCCAGTATGCTCGCCACAGTGTTGCCTCCCCTGGTATAGGGGGCGGGGGCAGCGCCCCGCCCCGATCTAGCTACAGGGCCTGGGCCTATGCCCAGCCCTCCCCCCACAGCTCCCGCCCAGCCTTCATGTCCCGCAGCTCGTGCTCCACAGCGCGCATTCGGTCCTGAGTCCGCTGCAGCGCCTCCCCGTCGCACGCCGCGGCCTCGTCTTTGGCCTTCCTCTCCAGCCCAGCCCAGAGCAGCACTAGCTCGCGCGCCTTCTCGTATCTGTTCACGTCGCCCTCCCTATAGGTTGTGCTTCTCGCGCAGGTAGCGCCGTTCGATTGCGTCCGCCCAGTCATACAGGTTCGCATAGCCTGGCTCCACCGAGCCGTCCCCTGCCAGTATGAGCAGCCGCCCTATGATCTCGCCGTGGGCGTCCTGCTCTCGCACGTATCCGCTGTCGTCCCTCTTGGCCACCTCCTGCAGCGCGTGGGCGCAGTCGATCAGCTGGCTTCTGATCTTGCGCAGCTCCCCCGCCCTCTCCGCAGCCGCGTCCATGCAGCTGTCCCGATACGCCCCAGCCCACATCTCCCGCTCTGCTTCCGTCATGATGCCCTCCCCTATTCCAAGCTGCAGGCGTCATACATGGCGTCCGTCACCATATCCTGCAGCTCTTCCACCGTGCTGTCCCGCAGGCCTTTCACAGCTGCCATACGCTCGATCTCGCCCCAGGCTTCGTCCTGCAGCCGCTCAGCCTCTGCCAAGTCGCCAGCCATCACGATCCGCTCGCAGTACGTCCAAATTCGCGCTCTGGGGTGTAGCAGTTTCGCCATGTTGGCCTCCCTGTTCTGGGGGGCGCTGGAACGGCCAGCGCCCCCCAGCTTTGCCGTCTAGCGGTACGCGTCGATCCGGTAGCTCTTGCCGTGGAGTTCGATGTGCGGCTTGCCCGAGCCGATCCCCCCCTTGGAGTAGAGCCCGTCCATCGCGCTGCAGCGCACAGTGTAGCCTGCAGCCCTCAGCTCGCGCGCGCGTGCGTTGCGAGCCTTCATCGCCGCCTTCGCGCCCGCCTTCATGTCCCAGCGGTACCATCCGTCGGCGGTCCACTCAAAGCCAAAGTCCACGCTGTCAAAGTGCTCCTGGCTTCGGTCGCTGGTCACTTGCCACATGTTGCCCCCCTCGGGTGCTTGCCTTCCCCTGTCCATCACGCCCCTAGGGTACCATACACTTGCCAGCGTGTCAAGTGATTATCCAGCAGATTCGGCCATCTGTGCGGCATATTTACGGATGGCATGGCACTCCCTGAACAGCACGGAGGGCACCCGTCTGGGGTGCCCTCCTGTCCCGCGTCTATGCTGCCTCCTATCCCTCAGTGGCCTCCCGCGTCAGCGCCACAATCACGCCGTGCTCCCAGCGCGCCTCATGCAGCGCGTTCAGCTCGCGCACAGCGCCCATCGTGTTCACGGCGCTCTTCAGGCGCTCGCCCCAGTCCATATAGGCGATCAGCGCCTGCTCCACGTCATCCTCAGCTGCCACAGCCTCAATCAGCCGATCCGCTTCACGGTGCAGCTCTCGCAGCTGCTCCTCGATCCAGCGCCGCGATCCAGCCTCCGCGCGCTCGATCCGGCCCTCGCCATAGCTCCGCGCCAAAGCTGGCTTCCACCCGTCCAAGGCCCCCATCAGCTGCTCCACGTTTGCCATGTTTGCCTCCCTGCCTACCGTGCGCTCTTGTGCTGCCGGCACCGGCGGCACACTAGCTTTTCGCCCATCCACTCGTTCGCAAAGGCCACTCTCACCGCGTCCCGCAGCCAGTCGGCGGGCACCTTGTCCACGTGCGTCATGTTGCAGCGGCTGCAGCGGTATCGCACTTCCACCAGCCCGTCCGCGTCCGCCTGCGGTTTCTCCGCAAGCGCCGCGTTGCCCAGCGCGCGAGCCATCTGCTCTGTCAGCGCGTCTTTGGTCACCGTGGTCCCCAGCATTCTTGCCTCCCTGTCCGCTCCCTCAGCCTGACGTAATGGTAGCATATGCTTGCCATATTGTCAAGTGATTATAGGCGATTCATGGGCATATTTACGGATGGCAAGGCAAAAGGCGGGCCACAGGCGCCCGCCTCGGAGAGGGCCGCCCTAGGGTGGCGTGCCCTAGAGCGCGATCATTGCGAACGACGCTTGGCCACCGAGAACACGCCACACGCCCCAAAGCCGGCCAGCAGGCCCTGCAGCACGCGCTCCAGCCAAGCCTCAAACGTCACGTCCCCTGCGATCACCCCAGCGCATGCAGCCAAGACCAGCCCCATGACCACCGCCGCCAGCACAGCCCAGCGGTCGCGGATCGGGGTTTGCCCGTCGTCACCCTTCGTCAGCGCCTTCAGGCCCTCCAGGAGCAGGGCCACTAGCGCCGACCCCGCGAGACCGTATAGTTCGAAATCTAGCATCGCGCCCCTCCAGTACGCTTGTCAGCGTCGCCATTAGCTCCAGCTGCTTCTCGATCTCCAGCACTGCCTCTTTCACGCCCTGCAAACACTTGCCCTGCTCTTCCATGATCCGCCCCTGGGCGGCGATCATGTTGTCCATACGCTCCACCATCAGCACGACCAGCGCCTCATACGCTTTGCGCGCCTCGCCCGCATCTTTCCGAGACGTGACATAGATCAGCACAGACAGCAGGCCGCCAATGCCGCCCACAGCCCCCGCCAGACCAAAGAGCGATTCGTTGCCCGACACCGCTCCTGCCGTCATGCCTACGATGCTGATGATGCTCAGAATCAGGGCGTAGGCGCCCGTCAGCGCCGGTTGCATGATTGATCTCCCCCCAAAGCGCACGCGCTGCGAACGCTGGATTATACGGCGTCCTCGGCCCACACAATCCGCACGCCGCCCGACGCCGTCCACTCCCACAGGTGCCATCTGTTCGTCCTCGGGTCAAACCCATACTGCCGCGCTCCAGCGGGCGTCGCGTCAAATTCGTGACTGGCGCAGTACTGGCCCGCTGCCTCGATGGCATTCTTCAACGCCGCGACAGGATTCAGGCGCAGCCTATGCTGGCGCGTGCTGTCCAGATACGCCTGCGTCAAGGGGGGGAGTCCCGATCCTGGATCGGGTTGGCTGACCGGCGGCGCCCCCTCCTGCCAGCGTGCCACGTCATAGACGGCGGCGGCAGGGGCCTTCCCATCGTGCCAATGCCCGTTATGGCCCATGCCCGTGCCCAGCATCCACAGCGCAACCCCGCCGACCATGGGGTCCTGGGCTACCATCCGCAGCCATAGCGCGATCCGTTCCCCCGCTTTGCTGGGCCAGAAGCCCGGTGACGGGTAGCCTGCCTCTGTCATATACAGTACCTTGTCGGGCCACAGCTCCCGAATCTTGCGGTAGCGCGCCCCGTAGAATTCGTCCATGATGTTCGTCGTCCAAGCCGTCGCGCCCTGCTCCCCTCGGCGGTGCAGGTAAATGTGGCAGCCGATCACGTCGCCCGCTCGTATAGCGTCCGCTGTCAGCGCCGTCGCCCCCGTGCCGTCCCAGCCATGCAGCCAATAGGGGGCGTCATGAGGATCGCCTGGACAGCGCACGTCATGATAATCGGTCAAGCTCAGCACGTGTAGGCGCACTCCTGGAGCATGGGCACGAATGCGATCTGCCAGCCTGCAAAACGCCTCGTTATAGTGGCGCAGATCGTCCACGTGCTCGCCAAACCCCTCCCATTGTGCCCAGCGCGGCTGATTCGGCTCGTTCCAAGGCTTCAGGTGCAAGCTGCCAGCAGGCCAGACCTGCAAAGCCTCGTCCAGGGCGCGCCTGCAGTCGTCAATGTAGCGGTCCACAGCGGCTAGGTTGTACTCCTGCGGCACATAGTAGGGGCGCACCACCGCCTCACCCTGCGGTGCCAGCTGCCGCACAGCGCGCAATTCCTTCAGCCCTATGGCCTCGAACGGGATATAGACGAACAGGTCTGGTCTGACCAGCGCCATGATCCGCCAGTCCACGTCGTCAATCGGGTTGATGTTCCCAGCATGCCAGCCCAGCCGCAGGCCCATTATTCGCCTCCCCAGTCTGCAGGGGCGTCGCCGCCCAGAATGATCTCCGTGCGGTATGCCAGCCCGTCGGTTCTGTTCACCAACGCCTTCAGCTGGCGACGCACCGAGTCCCGTACCCGCACAGCCTCCGCCTCTAGCTCGTCCGCACGTGCCAGCGCCCGCACGACCCGCTCCTCCAGCGTCCAGCGTAGCTCAGTCGCCGCCTGCCGCCCTGCCTCGATTTGCCCTTCTGCGTCCGCCATGTTCGCCTCCAGATATGCCATCGGATCATACCGCGCGCCCTCCACGGCTAGTTCCCAGTGAAGATGGGCTCCCGTCACCATGCCCGTCGCCCCCGTCCAGCCCAGCACTTCTCCCCTCTTGACGTAGCGAGTGGGCATGCTGGCGCTGAGATGCGCATAGTAGCAGACAGCCGCCCCTGCCAGCGTATGGCCGTCCCAGTCACAAAGCTCGATCCAGCCCATCTCCAGACGGACATAGCGCCCAAACCCATACTGGTACTGATTGCATTCCACCGCCTTCCCGTCTGCCGCTGCCAGCACGGGCGTCCCCAGATCGGCCCGCAGGTCAACGCCCTGATGGACAACGCCTGCCAGCCGTGGATCGTCGCTGGTCGCGCCGAAAGGCCAGGTCACAAACAGCCGCGTGTCCAGCGGCCTATGCAGCCGCATGCCGCCCCCTATCTGCCGTCGCTACAGGCAGCACCGCATCTCCAGCTCCATGATGCGGCTCAGCCCCCCGCCCTCATCCGGCGGCAGCAGGTTTTCGTCATAGTCCACTTCTAGCAGCACCTGGGTGAACCGATGCACTTGGTCCTCGTCCAGATGGTCCGCCTCGAGCAGCCCCTGCGTTACCCTCCTGTCTGTCATCAGCCGAACCGCCCATACCCGACCACCACGAACGGCACAGCCGCCGTGGTGACCTTGTCCAGCTGCAGCCGAATCAGCTGGCTACCATAGGCGTGCGTCAGCACAAAGCTGCAGGACACCGCCGTGTCAGGCGGGGTCTTTGCCCAGATCGTCTCAGGGTCGTTCTCCTCGTACAACGCCCGCAAGTTCGCGGGGTCCGCTGTCGGGGCCACAGCCGCGCCCAGCGTGCTGTCTGCATCAAACCCCGCACAGTTGGGCACGATGATGCGGAGCATCTTATACGTCGCGCCCAGGTCCACGACCGCGCTGTCGGTCTCGCCGCTGTCTATGCTGCCAGCCCGCAGCACAGGGGCCTCTTCCACTGCTTCCACTGGTGTCCGTGGGGGCATGTCGTCCTCCTTGCCCACAGCCTACAGAATCTGATAGAAAGCTGCCGAATGATGGTGCATGTTTGGTGGCGCTGCCGACGCGGTGATTTGCGGAGCGCCGCTATGCTGAACAGCCCAGAATTCCACAAAGTTTCCAGCGGTCAAGACCACCTCGCCGCTAACCGCGGTGAGCACGCTGGCCGCCGCTGGGTTGTCCTGATTCTGTTGCATATACTCCCAGTTGACCCCGTTTACCCGAATCGCCGCATAGAAGCGATTCCCTACGCCTCCGCCGCGTGGCAGCTGGATGCTCATGCTGCAGCTCCACGTCCCGTCACGGTCTGCCGTGAACCGCGTTGGGTTGCCTGGACTCCAGAAGCCGCGCGTGTCCTGGATCACCGTGTCATAGATGCACGCCGTCCAGACGCCATTCGCAAACGGTTGCCCAGCGATGTTGAAGAGGCGCGCCCCGCCCTGCGGCCCCAGCTCCACAGCTTCCAGCCGCTGCAGCCGCTGTTCCAGCGCCACAACCCGCGACACTAGCTCGCGCGATACGTCACTCGACATAGTCCAGCCTCGCCACGATCCGCTCCCCATCTGGCCCAAACGAGCCTGTCACGGCTTTGATTTCGCAGTCGTAGATCTCGTCCCCATATTCCGCCTCGATCAGGTCGCCCAGATCCCATTCCACTTGAAAGCGCGCCCCAGGCCGATCTTCCAGCACAGCCTGGAAGCGCCGCTGCAGCCCGTGTTCCTCAAGCGCGCCGTCCGCATAGTCCGTCAGCGCCGCCCCGGTCCTGCAGTGACGGGCGTCCGCAAGCGCCTCGCGCCGCCCCCACGGGCTAAGGGCCAATCGCGCCGCATTGGACACTTCCACCACAGACCGCAGCTCTTCCTGGCCTTGGCCTGCCACGTAAACATAGGTGGCCTCGTCGGTAGCGTCATCTTCCAGCACAGCCGCTGTCAGCGTGCCACGTCGCAGCGAGAACGGCGTCATGGTGCCGCGCCTGTCCAGCCCCCGCTGGCCCTGGAACGTGCGAAACTCCATAGTGGTGCGCGTGACCCAGCACAGATCGAAATAGGTTGGGTCGTCCAGCGTGACCGATTCCTCGCTCAAGCTCTGCAGCACGGACAGCAGGTTGTGTCGGGGCGCGCTCTTGGTCACGCTGGTGCCCAGCGATAGATCGGCCTGGACTGCCAGCCCATTGCCAGACCAGTCACGCGCTCCAGCTGCCAAACCGCCCAAGTTCTCCCTGACATATGCCTTCATGAGATCGTCTATGGTGCCCGTCTTCACGGCCCCCGTGCTGCCTGCCGCAGCATCCACGATTCGCCCAGCCAGCAGGCTGTTCCGCCCCAGCCCCGTCAGCACGACCTGCTCATCCCCCGTCTCGTTCACGCTGCGGCGCAGCGCGCGCAAATAGTAGCTGTCGATGAGCCGCGACATGCCATCGCTGCCGCGCCGCCACAAATCGACGCGGCGATCCACAGCGTAACGGGCAGGGTCAAAGTCGGCTCGGTCATAGACCAGCTGCAGCTTGCCATACCCGTTCAGCACCGTGGTCCACTGGATGCGCGCTGCGTTGCTGATGATCACAGTAGCTCCCCCAGCGGCCCCAGCAGGTGGATCTCGTAGGTGGGCGGCCTTGGCGTGCCAATGATGAGCGGCGGCTCTGGTGCCGGCACTAGCGCCGCATCAAAGTCCACCTCTAGCAGCACCTGGGTAAAGCGGTGCTCCTGGTCCTCGTCTAGATGATCGGCTTCCAGGGCCACCTGGGTAAAGCGGTGCTCCTGGTCCTCGTCTAGATGATCGGCCTCTAGCAGCCCTTGGGTTACCCGCCGATCCGCCATCAGCTGATCTCCATGCCCGCCTCAAGTGCGTTGACCTTGGCGATGGTCCAGGCGGTCCCGTCCAGGCACGTGTCAAAGATCTCGCTGAAGTATTTGTAGCTCACGTCCACCGCCAGATCGCCCCCGTTATAGTCGGCCCCACTGTACCGAATCAGCCGCTGGAAGTTGCCAGCGCCTGCCGATTCCAGCTTGGCCCGCGCGAGCCATTGCACAGCCGTCACCCCGCCCACAACGGGCACCAGGTCTTCCATCTCGTAGGTGTCCTGGTCGGTTACCGTGCCGCTCTGGACATAGTCCGTGTCGTCGTTCGGCGGCTTTTCGTCCACACACTGCCAGTTTGCGCCCGCGCTGGGCGTGAAGTCGGTGTAGGTGCCAGCGCCCTCTGGAAACAGCCCATAGATGCCGCCCCTGCCGATCCAGCTGTTGTTGTCGGAGCCAGTGGTGTCGTTGATGGCGATGTCGTCGTAGTAGCCGGCGGCGTTTCTGTCATTCTCGTCAAGTCCCAGAAGGAACTTCGTCACCTCGGAGTAACTGGTAGCCTGCGTATCAGTGGAGTCGATATCAATATCAGACTCTCCATCGACTTTCGTTTCTACTTCTCCGACTGAATTGTCTATGACTACGTGAATTTCGTGACAGTACCAGGCGCCCGGCGGGCACGCAATGGATCCGGTAGCTAGCAATGTGCCGCCCTCATCGCCGCGACGGACCTCGACGAGGTTGGTGGCCTTGTTATACATAAACGTCAATTGGTTGGCCTCATCGCGATCATAGAGCGACAGGAACACGGCAGTATAGTAACCCGCACTAGAGTAATAGTGGGGAATCCGCAGAAAGATTTCGGACGGGGAGCCGCTCAACGAATTTCCGATTCCCTCACTGCCATTAACATAAACGGATGCGCTTCCGGTGCGCTTGGTGCCAGTGTTAATCTCTGGGCTGTTCCGAATCCAATCACATACATAAATAGACTGAGCCTCGAACCCTGTCATGAAAATCCTAGCCATCGTTCCTCCTTGTCACGCCTTGATCGGTACAGCTGCCGCCCCGCCTGCCGCCTAGTCTATGCCCATCCACGTCTCATCCCACGTGATCGTCACCGTGGTACTGCCAGGCCCGTTCACAGCATCCCAGACAAAAACGCTGATGGCATTGTAGCCTGGTGCCAGCGTAAACAGGCTCAGCTGACTTCCTGGCAGCGGATTATCGCCTACCATGCGCCCCCGCCAGTCGCTGGTGAGCCCCGCCCCGCTGGGCCTGCAGTCTATGGTCAATGTCTCGCCCTCCTGCAGCAGGTAGTTGAACCACATACGGTGGCCGGTCGTGTCGTTGTGGATGCCCATAACAATCGGCTCAGGTGCGCCCACCTGGGCGGGGCATTCGATAGTGATGACGGGATGCACTTCGGCCGACCCGCCATTATGGACGATGGTCTGCCGCGAAGCCAAGGCCGAAGGAAATGCTCCCCCCACGTATAGCGCGCCGTCAGACGCTTCACACACGGCGGAGACCCACGGCCCCCACGGGGAGACCGATAGGTTCACTAGCGGGCTGACGAAGGAGTACCCGTTCCACAGCGCCAGCCCCAATAGCGGCTGGCCGGTGGCATTGGCCTCCCCGAAATAGCCTCCCACGAGCAGGGTCCCGTCCGATAGAGGGGCCAAACAGCTCGCATCGTCGTCCAGCCCCCCCGCTAGTTCGATCCACAGCTGTTGATAGCGCGCCGCGTGGCGCATGGGCGCAGCTCCATCCAGCGCAAACAGCCCCGCCCCATACATTTGCCCATCTGCTCCCCATGCCACGTCCAGCGGCCGATCATCCAAGGTGCCGCTCAGGGCTTGCCAGTTCGCCCCGTCCCACACCGCGATCCTGGTAGCTGGGTTCCCCCCTGCGGTCGTGAAATCGCCATAGGCATAAACATCCCCGTCAGGGCCGACACTGATGCCGAACACCGACAGGTTCATGCCCGCTCCCACTGGCCCCCACGCTGCTCCATTCCACACAGCGATGAAGTCCCCAGGGTCGCCAGCTGCGACGAAAAAGTCGCCGCCCGCATATACGAGACCATCATGCCCAACGGCGATCCCCCTGACAATGGCGCTGAACCCCGCGCCCAAAGCTGCAAAGGTATCGGTCACTGGGTCATAGCTGGCGATCCGGTTATAGGTGCCGCCTACACCGCCCGCCACGTCGGTAAAAGTCCCGCCAATGTACAATCTCCCGTCGGGACCCCATGCCTGACTATAAACGGGGCCATCCATGCCCGCTACGCCCCCCAGCTGCGACCATGCCGAGCCATCCCAGGCGGCGATCCCTTCCATGGCCGCGCCGCCTGCCGTTGTAAACGTGCCGCCCACATAGATCCGCCCGTCTGGTCCCTCTGTAATGGTGCTCACATAGTGCGGATCGACACCCCCGTCCAGGTCGGACCATTCGCCGTTCTGGTACACTATGATATGATTCAGGGCTAGGTCTTGCGCGTCGTCCAGCGTATCGCTGTCGGCCTCGCCGTAGAAGAAGGGGTCCGCTGCCAGCAGGCGCAGCACAAAGCGCTCCTGGCCGGCCTCCTCCGCGTCCAGCTCCATGCCGCTGTCATAGTGGCAGTGGACGGTTCGCAGCCCGTCATATCCATAGTAACGCAGCTCCAGGGGCAGGACCGCCCGATGCGGCGAGACCGCGTCTAGCAGCGCGCGCCGAAAAGCATAGTAGCTGGATCGTTGCCCAGCGCCCGCTATGCCCATCACCATCTGGATGACACGTGGCTGCACCTTCGCCCGCTGCCAGCTTGCCCCGTCTAGCAACGCATAGGATGTCAGTATGTTGTCCACAGGCGGCATTCCGACCCCCGTCACCGTCATCAGCGTGATCCCGTTCTGGGGCCCCAGTATAAATTCGGTGTCGTCGGGCAGCACGATTGCCCAGTAGGGCCGCTCTACCTTCATCCCAACGCCTCCAGCGCCGCAAAGTCGGCCAGAATAGGCTCAACCGGTGCGGCCGTGTTCACCGTCAGGTTCAGGTTGCGATTGACAGTTGTGGTGCGCCCCGCCTGCGACATGGGCTGTCGCGCCACAGCCATCGCCCGCGCCGTGTCCAGTTGCAGCGCCGCCTGCAGCCTGGGCACCTCTGTTGCTGCCAGCTGCCGCATCGCGTCACTGATCCCTCGCAGCCCCAGCTCAAACGGGGTCGGGCTCCCAGGCGTCAGCCAGCCTGGAAGCGACAGCCCCGCGATCTTGTCCTTCAGCGTGCCCAGCCAGCCGATCACGCCCTCGATGGCAATCTTGATGCCCTGGAAGGCCAGCTTCCAGCTGAGGAGTACGTTGTCGGCAAACCACTGCAGAGCCTTGCCGAACTCCCCCTTGACCCAGCTTCGCAGCTTTTCGAACAGCGGCAGGATATGCTTGCTCAGGTACGCCCCTACCGCCTGGAACTTGTCCAGCACCCATTGGATGGCCGGGGCTAGGAAGTCGTTCAGCTCGCCGCCCACTTCCTCGCTCTTTGCAAACAGGCCCTCGAACATGGGGCGCACGAGATTCTCCCAGACGCCCACTAGCGCCTCCAGAGCTTTGCTTATCAGCGCGATATACACCTCGGCCAGCGCCTGGAACAGCGGCACGACGAATTCTTGGATGAAGTTGACGACGCCCTGGATCACGGGCAGCAGGTGCTCCTGGAACCAGCTGACCAGCACGCCTATGGCTGCGGGGATGGTCTCCCCGAAAAAGGTGCCCATCGCCTGCAGCACGGGCTGCACGTTGCTCTCCCAAAATGCCTTCAGTGCTGCCATAGCTGCAGGGATATTCGTCCGCAGCCATTCCCCTATGGCCTGGAATGTCGGCTGCAGCGTGTTCTGCCACAACTCTGTCAGGAACGTGCGAATGCCGCCCCAGTCCTCTGTCCATGCTGCCGTCAGCACGCCCACAGCCGCGCCTATGGCAAGAATCACTCCGCCCACGCCCGACAGCGCCGTGGCTATGCCAGCGATAGCGGCTGCAATGGCCGCCCCCGCTAGAATGGCTCCGATAGCTATCAGCGCGGCCTTGAATCCCTCGGAATGTTCGTTTACAAAGACCGCGACGCGCTCCACAAAGTCCCCCACTGCGTCCGCGATCTCCAGGATGCGCGCCCCCACTTCCTCTCCGAACATGGTCGCCAAAGCGCCGCCCACGTCCCCGCCCACTAGCTGCCTGATAGCCTCTGCCGCCGTCTCTAGGGCGGGGCCGATCTTGTCCTCGAATAGATCCACCAGAACGGGGCCATACTTCTCGGCCAGATCGGTGACCAGGGTTATCATGGCCTTCAGTGCTGGGTTGAGGGCCGTGCCGATGGAGTCTTTGGCGTTGCGCCACTGATTGCGCAAGATCGCCATTTGCGACTCCGTGGTCGCATACCGCTGGCCCGCTTCCTCGGCCAGAGCCGTGTTCTCCGCCCATGCGTCAGAAGCGCCGTCCATGCTCCGCGTCAGCAGGTCGCCCGCATTACTGACCGACAGGAATGCCCGCACGAGCCGCTGATCGCCAAGCTCCAGCGCCTCCAGCGTGCCGAGGGCCTCGTCACCTTGCGCGCCCAGCCCCAGCACAAAGCGCTCAAACGCCGCCCCTGCATCGCGCTCCCATAGCTGGGTGAACTCGTCGGCGGTCATGCCCGCCACTTGCGCAAACGTGTCCAGCTGCGTCGCCGCCTCTTCTGCCGTGGTGCCATGCGCTGCCGCCAACGCTTCCAGTGACGCCTGTTCCTTGGCTATGTCCTGTTGCAGATCGCGCACAGCCTTTTCGCGTGCCATGCGCGTCGCTTGGCTGGCATTCGCGCTGGTCTCGGCCAGCCGCGTCTCAGCGATGGCCAGCCGCTCCGCCAGATCGCCAAGCTCCTCCTGGCTCTTGGCCATGGCCTCGCTGTTGTCAATCACCGTGCCAGCCGCCTGTTGCGCGCCTGCCGCAGCCGTGTTCATGGCGATCAGCACCTTCTGCACAGCGGTGCCGCCCGCCTCCGCCTGGACGCCCACGCTCGCCATTGCCGTCCCTATGCCCAGCACGTCCGCCTCTGTCAGCCCCGCGATAGCGCCCGCGCCCGCTATGCGCTGGGCAAAGCTCAGAATCTGCGGCTCGTTGGTGGCAAAGTTGTTGCCCAGGTCCACAATGGCCGACCCCAGCCTGTCCACATCCTCCTGGGCTGTGCCCATCACATTCATAAACTGGGCAAAGCCCACAGCGGCCTCGTCCGTGGTCAGATCGGTTGCGGTGCCTATGTCTGCAATCACGCTGGTAAAGTCGAGCAGCCCCTCCTTGGCTATGCCAAGCTGTCCGCCCAGCTCGCCAATGCGCATCAGTTCCTCTACCGATACGGGCACCGTCGCGGCCAGATCTTTGAACTCCTGTTTCAGGGCTTGCCCAGCCTCGTTCAGCACGCCAAAGTCGCTAGTCAGGCCCTCGGTTGTCTTCACCACGCCTGCAAAGGCCGTCTCCACGCTGTTCGCTGTCTTGACGCTATCTACGCCCAGCGCCGCCAAAGAGCCGCCCACAGCTGTTGCAGCCGCCCCAGCTGCCAGCCCAGCGACGCCTAGTCCCTTCATGACGGTGCCGCCAACGCCAAGGAACTTCTGGCCCATGGTCTGCGTCGCGCGCCCCGTCTGGGCCACCGCATCATCCACCAGCCGCCCATAGCGACCCATGGCTCGGTTGAAGCCCGCCATGTCGAAAACGGCCTCTAGACCTATCTTCTGGACCATCAGAAGCCCCGCCCTACACTAGCGCGCCGTCGCGCGCGTTCCGCTGCCGCATGCTGCTCCCGCTGCTCTACCGCTTCCCGCATGCTCTCGCAGCGGTACACTGCCAGCATCTCCGCCCGCACGTGGACGGGCTTTTCTTCCCATACGTCGGGCGATACGCCCCAGAAGCGCGCTGCCAGCCGCTCCTGATACGGCAGCGCGTAGCTCCATTCACCCCCCGTCGGGGCTACCATTCTTAGGGGCTTGCCCTTCCACCTCACGTCGAAAAAACTGCTCCATCTCCTCAGCCGCCCGCTGCAGCTCTTTGCTGCCTTCGGCAGACAGCGCCATGATCCGCTGCAGCAGCATGACCGTGTCCTTGGGCGTGCGCGTGTACTCGTACGTCAGATATTGCTCGCGGCGCTCCAGCGGGTCGTCGCTGATCTCCAGCCCCAGCGCGTCCATACGCTGCAGCCATGCGTCGTCTGGGCCGTCCAGCACAACGCCCTCCGACAGCATATACCGCACGCCCCGAATGCCCGTTCGTTGTTGTAGCTCCTCCCGAGCAGCTTGGTACGCCTGCCAAGCTGCTCGGTCCTCGTCTGATTCCAGCGTCTCCTCCGTATGCTCGTGCTCCTCTAGGGTGCCTGCCACAGTGCGAACCGTGTAGGTAGGCGGGTCCAGCGGGGCGCCGTTGTCCCGCATCTCCCGCTCTACCCGCACGCGCAGCTGATTGAAAGCCTCCATAGAGACAGCGCGCAGCTGCAAAGGCCCGCCGCTGGTCTCATAGATGTCCTTGGCCGCCATTTGCCCCCTCCGCTATCCGTTACGATCCGTAGATCACGACGCCGCCATTGCCTGCCGCCCACACCCTGTTCGGGTCGCCTGCCAGCACCGCCGTCAGGCCAGTGTTGTCAGCCGTAGCGAAAGGCTCCCACGTGTACCCGCCGTCCCTGGTACGGAAGATCGTGCCTTCGGGTGTGCCGTCGTCGTGTACCATGAAGCCGATCATCTCGTTCAGGAAATGCAGCCCGTTCACTTCCCCCGCGCCGCTGCCGGTGAACCCGCGCTCACCCCAGTTGTCGCCCGCGTCCTCCGTGAACCAAAGCTCGCCGTCGTCGTACCCGCAGAACCAGCGCCATTCCGTCACCATCTGGACAGCATAGATGTCCTGGCCCGCTTGCGCGGCCGGGGCACCTGCAGCCGCCCATGTCAGCCCCCCGTTTGCCGTGCGCGCGATCACGTTCCCATCGCCCACGGCGATGCCGTTCTCGCGGTCCACAAAGTCAATGGCATAGTAGGGGTTGGCGTGAATCACGCCTTCCTCGTAGGCCGTCCAGGTCTCGCCGCCATCCGTGCTCTTGTAGATATACCCGTCGTCCGTGACAGCGAACACACTGTAGCGGTCGTGGGCATACATGGCCAGGATATACTGGCCGACGGTCGCGCCGACGTTGACGGTCGTCCAGGTCGCGCCGCCATCGTCGCTATAGGCTACCTCAGCTGGGTTGGCACCATCGGTCACGGATCGCGCGACCAGAATGCGTCGCACGCCCGCGCCCATGACGAAATAGCAGACAGCGCCGATATCCTCGTCCACTGCAAACGGGTCTGCCGCCGCTGCGGTCCAGGTCACGCCTGCATCTTCCGTGATATATAGCTCTGCCTCTGCCGCCACAGCGCCTTCCCCCGTGGCAACCATATGGTCCCAAGGCTTGGTCAAAGCGCCGCCATCGCCCGCACAGCGGCTGTCATCGCACATTGCCAGCGCCAGCAGGTTCTCAGTCGCGCCGATGGTCTGGGCCAGCCCCTCTAGCGCCTGCAGCGTGTAGAGATTCTGGAACGCGAACGGCACCTCTAGCAGCGATTCCGCGTCGTCCCCTGGCGTCCTGGATGCCAGAGCACTATAGGTCCGTCCGGTCCTCATGGCGTGGTACAGCACAAAGGTGCGCTCCGTGTTGGTAAACAGGTCGCGCCGCCCCCGTGCCATCTTGTTCAGGATGATGTTGCCTGGGCAATCCCACTCCTCCAGGTAATCCAGCACTGGCCCCACTGGGGCCGTGATGGACGTGGACGGAACGTCGGGTTCGCCCCGCATGAGCTTGCTCAGCTCATAGGCCCCCACCTTGGTCTTGTCAGGGCAAAACAGCGGCGTCACGTCGCCCTCTGGCACCTCGATGTCGCCGTGCCCGTGACAGCCCAGATACTGCGGCATCGTGTTGGGTCCGTCAGGCTGGACCCAGATCGCCGCCTCGCCTGCCACATAATAGTCACTCATCGCTCGCTTCCCTCCGTGTAGCGTCCCTGCAGGGCCGTACGGTTATTCACTTGTCGTCCCGAACTATGCGATTTGTACCGAGCCAGCCTGCCACGGCGTGACACGCGCCAAGCGGCTCAGATAGCATGCCCCGATTCCTTGCCAGCCTCCACCATAGCGTCCTCCATGCGGCGCTTGAAAGCGCCATCCCATTCCTCGGCTATGGTCACGTCAAACTCGCGAGCCTCCGTGCCTGGGTGATTGACCATGATCGGATAGACCAGATCGCCAGACGTGCCGCCTGGACCGCTGCCTATGACCCTGGGCTGCGTCTTTGGCGTATGCCCTGTTCGGAAGGCCAGCGAGGTCTTGTCGCTCTTGCCCGTGTAGGCGCCCGCCCAGATCTCATGCGGCCGCGTCCCCTTGTCCACATAGGCGTAGATCTTGTCGTCGGTGCCTACGAGCACCACGGGGCCAGGGCCTGTCAGTGACACTAGAGACTCGAACTTGGGCTTGTGCTCCCAGGTCTCGGTGGTCTTCTCGAAATCCTTCTGGATGTCCCGCGCGGCCTTGCGCACAGCGTTTAGCAGCGTGAGCCGCATCTTGTCGTCCCGCAGCCGCTGCGGCTTGATGAGCTTGAAGGTCATCATGCCAGCACGCCCCCCTTCACAACCCGCTGCCGTGTCGCAAAGCGCCAAGCCATCCACGCCCCGTCGCTGATCCCAAACGGACAGTTCAGCCTGTCCCTGGTCAGCACGTTGGGCACCGTGCGGTCGCGCGCCCACAGCCGCTGCGTCACGTCGCACCCGCACGGCTCGGTTGGCATGTTCGCATGGGCCAGCCGTATCACCGTGTCCTCCGCTATCCTAGACACCGTCTCCTCGCCCGCCCTATAGTATAGATCGGCAAAGTCCCAGCACCCGCAGTCCAGCGCACAGCTGTTCCATTCCTCGTCGTCGTCGTCCCAGTTGGCCGGTGTCACCACTAGCAGCCCCAGCCGCCCGTCCCTGACCCGTATGCAGGCGGTGTCCGTCATATCGTCGCAATCGTCACACCACGACGGCCCGCGCAAGACGGCGTTGGTACTGGGGTCGTTGACAATCGCGCGCACGTCCACCGTTGCCGCCCCCCACGTCGCCACGTCCGCATAGTCCCAGCCCGTCACTGGGTTCACCCAATAGTCAGGGTCCACTAGCCTGCAGCGCGGCACCTCAAACGTGGCATTGCCCGCCGCTATGGTCACGTCGGTATAGGGCACCTCTACGTCCCGCCCAGCATAGAATAGATGGAGATCGTCTGCCGTGTAGTCGCCCACAGCCACAGGCCCCACGATGGCTGGGTCGCCCGTATGATCCACAGCCGCGCCCGCTTCCACCATCACGTCGCTCATGATCCCGGCCTCGATCACCCTTGCCCAGCGCGCCTGTATCAGCCGTCTGTACCGCTGCCGGTCCTCAGTGATCCAGCGCGCCGCCAACGGATAGCCGATCACGTCCTCGATCATGCCCTGGGCCAGGAGCAGCTGGTGCCAGATCTCGTCCCGCTGATCCTGCGTCCACATCTCCCTGCAGGCATACGTCGGGTTGTCTGGATGATGGATGCCGTAGAAGGCGCATTCGGTATACCCGATGCGCGCCGCATAGCGCGGCAGCGTCAGTGCTGGAAACTCCACAGCCATCATTGCCTCCTACGCTACCCGCGCAACCGCTTCCCCCACTTGGCCTCTAGGATGCTTTGCGCGCCCGCTAGTCCCCAAGCTGCCAGCACAAGATCGCCCGCCCATCCAGGCCACAGCGCCAAAGCGCCCAGCCCCAGCGCCGCCCACTTGCCGACGCAGTGGGTACAGGCCACAAAGCGCCCCAGCGCCGTCACCGGCTCGTCGTGCTCGTCGAGCCGATAGCGCCCGAGCAGGATGCGGAGCCGTAACATGAGATCGAACGGCCCGTCGTCGTACACCACAAACTGGGCCAGCCGCCATGCTGCCAGCGCCGCCAAGACCCAGCGCGCCGCCTCACGCATCACTGCTCGACACCTCAAGCGCCTCGCTATCCTCCAGTGAAGGCACGATGGCCGAGTCCTCTTCTGGCACCGCCCGCGCCTGTTTGGACAGCCTGAACATGGGCGCATGGTCCTGCACCATGCCCAGCATATCGTCCACGTCTAGAGGGTCCGCATTGAACGCCCGCTGCCGCCCCGAATATTTGTAGCGCCGTCCTGTCACAGGGCCATGCAGATACTGCCGCCCGGTGTTCGCGCCCACATACTCGAGCAGCACCATGCCGTTCACGCTGTTTACGCTGATGGCCTTGACGCCTGGGCTGGTGCGCTTGGCGTTTGTGAGCAATCGGCTGGATCGGCTACCGCAGCACCCTGGCATAGGATTCCCCTCCTGGTACAGCTCTGGAAACGTCTCTTCCATCTGGTCGCGAAACTCGGCCCGAGCGACAGGGTTGGTGTTGGTCAACGATCTGTTCTGGCCCTCGCGCCGATACAGGTACAAGGCTTCTGGCACGCGCCGCCCCCTATGCCCAGCTGCAGCCATCGCCACAGCAAAGGCCCAGTCCTGCCGCCCACGCGCAAAGCTCTCAGGAAACCCGCCTGCGTCCCGCCAAGCCTGCCGCGAGCATACGGTGCCAGCTGGCACCATGTTACGCTCGAGTAGCTCGTCATAATCCCACTCGCGCGCGTGCCAGACAGCCTTTCGCTCACCGCCCCCAAAGCGCCGCAAGTCCGAATAGAGCAGCTGTTGCGGCGAACGCTGGATCTCTTCCACCATCCGTTCCACAGCCTGCGGCTCCAGCATGTCGTCCGCGTCCACAGCGTAGATATAGCGCCCATACGAGCGCCGCACAGCGGTGTTCAGCGCCCGTGCCGTGCCGCCATTCTCGTGCCGCCTGTAGGCATGGATGCCCGCCCAGGGGTCCGCTAGTTGCTGGGCCAGCTCCCAGCTGTCGTCGGTTGAGGCATCGTCCACCATGACCAGCTCCCAGCCTGCAAACGTCTGGCCTGGATGCTCCCCTATGCTGGTCTCGCCTCCGCGCAAGCTGGCGACAAGATCGCCCAGGTAGCGCCCATAGTTGTAACAGGCCGTCACCACTGAGATCAGAGGCGGCGTGCGGATATACAACCCCCGTCGCTCTGGCTGTTCGCGGAGCAGCTGTCTGATGGCGCTGCCATACTGCCGCTCCCCGCGCTCGTGCTGGAACCAACGGGTATGGCGGATAGGGCGCACCGCGAACCCCAAACGGCACGCCCTAACCTGCCATTCCGCTGTTGCTCCCCACAGCGGCCAATGATGCTCGTCTAGCAGCCCCACAGCGTCCAGCGCATCGCGCCGCATATACATCAGTGTCCCCTGGACATACCCGTAGGGCCACGCTGGGTGACCAAAGACGCCGTCCCCAAACAGGGCATAGTCCTCTGCCAGCACAGCCGCGTCGTCCGTCCAGCCTTCGTTCGTGATCTCGATGTCCTGATTCATGACCACCACGTCGCTGTCGGGGGCAGCCGCCTGGATGCCCGCGTTCACAGCGCCGCTGAAGTAGCCTCGCTGCTCCAGGCGCAGCACAGTCACGTTCTGCCGCCTCAGCCGAATCGGGTCCGGTGACGCGTCGTCCACCACGATCACCTGCAGCCGCTCCAGGTCCAGGCTGGACAGCAGGCGCCGCACGCCATCAGGATGCGAGCGGTACGGTATGACGACAGTGACGGTCATGATACCCCTCCCCAGTCCCGAGCGAGCGCCCAGCGCCAAAGTTGTAAATCGAACGCCTGCCGCTCCTCCACCATACGGATCACGCGCGCCGACAGGTCCTGCCGTCGCCTTCGGTCTGGCTGCCGTAGTTTATACTCATAGGCAGTGCTCCCCCAGCCATACAGTTTTGCCCAGCGGTCTATCGTATCGTCGAACCGCTCAGTGATGCCGATGACCTGAACGCCGCCCAGATTGGTCTGGGCCGTGCGAAAGTCCTTGCCGGTCACGGTATAGTCGTACCCGCCCCCGCCCCGCATGCCGCTCACCCTGCGAACTTGGTCGTTGTCCAGGAACGGCCAGTCCCGCCTGGAGGCCATGGCGAACTCCTCAAAGCTCATGCCGCTGATCGCCTTCTGCCAGCGTTGCGGATTGGTCTTCCAGTAATGGTAGAGCGATAGCAGCCTGTCCACAGGGTTGCGGAGCAGCACCAGCACGTTTGCGGCGCGCGCCTCCTGTTTGCGCTCCTTGGGCAGCGCATCCCGTACCATGCCGATGAAGGCCCAGTGATAGTGGCCTGTCAGACACGTGGCCCCCTGCAGCTTGTCGGGCATCCACCAGTCCCGATGCCAGCTGTTCGGGGTCCGCTGGCTCCAGCTTGGAATCAGCCTGTATCCGCCCTCATATTCGCGCCTGAGCAGCGTCTCCAAGCTGCTCCCCCCGCTCTTGGGTATATGCAGGTGAAAGATCATGCCAGCGCCCTCTCCAGCCAACTCTCCAGCCGCCACGCCGCGCGCCCGTAGGTATAGTAACGGGCTTTGCGCACAGCCGCCTCGCCCAGGCGCTCAATCCGTGGTGCGCTGCCGAGCAGCCATTCTACCGCGTCCGCCATGCCAGCCGCATCGTCCATGGGCACGACCAGGGCCGTCTCGCCGTGTACGGCCAGCGGCTGGACCGCCCCTATGTCGGTGCAGACCACTGCCGCCCCGCATGCCATAGCCTCAAAGACGGGGTTACACCATCCGCCCCGCCTATGCCCGTCCAGGAACACGTGTCGCCGCTGATACCATTCGACCAGCTGATCTTGGTCCAGCCTCTTGCCCCAGTAGGTTGCCAGCTGCAGCCGTGGGTGTCGCGCCCGTACAATCCGCATCGCAGCCTGTACCGTGTCCGTCCCCTTCCTGTCCCGTGGGTCACCACTAGCGCCGATGCTGATGGGCCCCCTCTTTGCAGGATCGGGCGTGAACATGGTCGTGTTCACGCCCCCCAGCCATGTCGCCGTCTGACAGGCTGTTTGCTGCTCGATCCATTCCAGCTGCCACGGGCCGTCGGCAAAAACAGCCACGTCCTCGCGATGGAGCGCGTCTGCCAGCACAGCCCCGCCGTTGCTAGGCGTGTGAGGCCATCCGTCTAGCAACTGGGCGAAATCATCTGTAGGGGTGAAGCCCATGACTACGACCCCTCGCACGCGCGCGTCTGCCTGTAGCAGCCGCTCATAGTCCGAGCGCCGCCATTCCGTGACCAGGAGCAGGAGATCATAGCCTGCCGCAAGCGCCGCGTCCGTCGGCCCCACTGCCGCCTGGCAGGGGAGCCAAGCGCACGGGGTGCCCTCCTGGTGGTGTATCGTTACCGCGTGCCCACGATCTATGAGGGCATTGCTCAGTTCCACAACCTCACGGATGGAACCAAAACAGCCCAGATGGGGCACCATCCAGCCGATGCGCACGGCAGCCTCCTGGATGCAGGGGCAGGGCGCAGGCCCCGCCCCTGCCATACTGCGTCGTTACTGCAGCGGCTCTTCCTCTTCCTCGTCTTCAGCGCATTCAGCCGCGCTGAAAGAGGTCTCAGGGAAGAAGCTGGTGTCGCACGGGTCAGGCGAGATTACAGGCCCAGGCCCGCCGCAACGCACGTCCTCAATACGGATTTGCGCCCATGGCGCCCAGCTGAGGATTCGTGGTCGCATCTCGACGCGCTGGTGGATACAGGTCTCGTCCGACTCGCTCCAGGTTAGCAGCCTGCCGCCGTCAAGGTACTCGAACTTCTGCCGCGCACCTGGATACCCGCTGGCCCCTGGCGCCCGCATGTCTAGATACTGGCCGTTGATGAGCCGCATGCCGCCAAGCTCGTTCGTCAGCATCATGATGGTGCCGCGCGTAGGCCCATCAATCAGGCCCCAGTCATAGGCGATCACCGGGATGGTGTCGCCGTCCAAGCTGATCTGGCCAAAGCCAAACAGCCCGCCGTTTAGCGTCTCACGGAACTGCCGCCCCTCATACGTTAGAATGGTCGAGTCCGGGCACACCGACCAGCACGTATAATGGTCCAGCAAACAGTGGGCCAGGAAGCCTGGCATGACCAGCACGGTGTTCCCTGGGCTCCATGCCCTGCTCGCCAGTGCTGAGGACCAGCTGATCCGACGCTTGACCTGCCGCCATGCAGCGAGCAGGACATCCACCAGATCGAACCCGGCTCCCACTGCCGCCCCGTTCCACGTGATCCCAGCGCCGCCGCCCATGTCGTTCTGATTCCAGTCGATGACGATGCTATCCATCATATGGCATGGGCGCCCGGTCGGATCGACATAGTTGGTGCGGTGCAGCCGCAGCAGGCCGTCAAACTGGCCGCCTGTCGCCGCGTTACCCGTGACCACCAACCGCTGCAGGGACTGGATGAGGATCTCGGTTGCTACCCGCACATCCCATTCCCGCACGTCCTCGATCAGGCTGCCGTCCAGCCTATAGCGCGGCTGGGCCGCACAGTACTGAACGTCATTGAACGTGATGTCCCGCACAGGGCTTGTCGCTCGCAAGCGCCCAAAGTCCTCCAGTAGGAAATCGCACGTGCCAAACTCCCCCTGGATCGGATCAGCGCATGGGTCTGCCAGATACGCCTCCGCGCATTCCTCTGGCCTGACCCAGCTGATGAAGCTCTTGCGCTCGATGCACTGATTGCTGGCCTGCCAGCCCAGCCAGTCCAGGAAGGGCTGTTGCCCCTCGAACGACAGGCTCATCAGGTCGCGGTCGGTGCACAGATCGAACAGCCCGCAGCACGCATACATCGTGGCTGCTTCGCTCACGGACGATCGTCGCTTCTCCATGGTCGTCCCCCTAGATCGCAAAGCCAACCGCCCCTCCTAGACGCACGCCCGTGTCTAGTGGTCGAGTGCGGCCAGCGTGCCCTTGGCAATATCTGTAGACGAACGCGCCTCGCCCTCGGTCTTGTCATCGTGCGCTTCCTTCGGTCGGTACAGCGCCACGCGCCGCGCTGGGAGGTCCGCAAGCCATTGCTCGCGCTTCTCCGCATCGCTACGCTCCAGCTCCTTGATGCGCGCCGTCAGCTGCTCCCTCTCCTGCCTATCGCGTTCCCGCGCTGCAGCCACTTCGTCCACCTTGGCCTTCAGCTCCTCGATCCCGGCAAGGATCGCGTCGCCGTCCACCTTAGGCAGCCGTGCTGCCAGCGCATCGAGTAGCTCGTCGGCAACCTGGATCGTTTCCACGGCCTCTTCAGTTGTTGCTGCCACGCCCTGCTCTGCGGCAGCGTCGGTCTCGGTCCCGGTCTCTTCAGTTGTCTGGTCGCCGTCGGCCTCGCGGGTAATCATACCCCGCGCCTCGATTTCGCGGTTGGTCTCGTCCACTTGCGCGATAAACGCATCTGCGGCCTCTTCGTCACCGAACAGCCGCTGCAGCGCCTCCGCTACCTCTGTCCGCATACGTCCCACCTCCTGCCGCGCTCCTATAACCGTGAACCAGCTTGCCGCCCGTTCCTCTGGCAGCACGCTGATCTCTTGGAGGTATCCCCGCTCATAGACGGGGACTGTCACGCCCTCCGCGATCTCCCACAGCACTGGCGCGTCCAGCGCGTGAAAGCCATTACTCGTTCCCCATACCTCGCCACGTGCGCACGATTGCGCAAACGCCTCGGCGAGTGGCCCGTCGTCCAGCGTGCCGCTTGCCAGCATGCAGTTGCCCTCGCGTGCCAGCCAGTCGCTCGGCCCCAGCACTAGCCTGTCGTCATGGAAGAAGCAGAGATCGGGATACCCGCGCTCCTCTGCCTCTGCCACAAAGCTGTCGAACAGCGCGCGGCTGTCAAGCTCGCCCACCCGGAGCAGCACTGCAGTCTCGGTCAGTGCGAACCAGCGCCAAGCGCCGTCCGCCTGCCGCACAACCCAAACGCTACGCTGCCGCTCCCCTGCAGGAACATGCTCCACCTCGACCGCAACCCATTCGCCCAGGTGAACGCCTTGAGCGTCCACGCCCAGCCGCGACTGGTACAGCTGGCCCTGGTCGGACACGATCACATAGAGGTCGCCCGCGTCGTCCAGGTACAGATCATGGACCCATGGCATTTCCAGCTCTGGGTCTTCGCCCAGCATGGCCCACACCCGTTCCCAGATGTCGTTCATGGACACCGCTCGCGCCTCCTCAGGCGGTTCCCTTCCAGCCGTATTATAGACACTGGCAGGGGCGGCTTCATCCATTTGCCCATAGGCCGCTATGATGCGGTTAGCCGCTGCCGTCACAGCGCTCTCCCAGTCGTCCGCTGGCACGTCGTCTGGCCGCTCTACCCTGGTGATGCCGCGCCCGCCTGCCGCAGCATAGACCGCCTGCCTCACATAGACATCGCTGTCGTCATCTGGTCGCCGTATAGGCAGCATGCAGTGGCTTTGGGCCTTCTCCTCCCGCCCCGCTGCCGCGTTTACGTCGATCAGACAGTCCGCACAGTATGCAGCGGTGTCGGGCCACTGGCTAGCGGCCCCATCCCAGCTGTCCACGTCCACGATCCGACGCGCCACAGCCCCCGCCTCCACAAACACCGCCCGCACGCGCTCCCATAGCTCCTGCAAAGCCCCCATGATCCCCTTCCTCTCGCTCTTGCCCGCTGCAGCGATGCAGGCGTAGATAGCGTCCTCGTCCGTGCCTCCCTCTGCCAGCACAGCGTTGGCCGCCTCGACGCACGCCGCCTGCTCAGCTGCCGTCCAATTCAAGGCCACCGCTGGCGGATCGTCCACCGTCCACGGCATAGCTACCTCCGATATTCCAGATGGCACTGGCAGTTGGTGAGGCACGCCGTCTCACCCGCCCCTGGCACCGTGCCATGCCCGCCGATCTCGGTCCAGCCCATCGCTGCCAGCGCCACACAATCGTCACAGTGTTCTGCAGCCCCCAGCACCCAAAGCTCTTGCGTCTTGCCCGCGTCCAGCTGAACCTCGCTGTTGCTACGCTCGAACGCCTCGCGCTGACTGTTGATATACATGCGCGCCCGTGCCGCTATCTGGCCCTCGGACAGCGTCCCCATGTCGTCCACAAAGGCATCCAGGTAGCGATACTGGTCGCGTAGCATGCCGCCCACGCGCCCCCAGTCGGCGCTGGTCATCTGCTCCAGCCCCCCACGGCCCACCACATACTGGCGGATATACGCCTCTTTCAGCTCTTGACGCATAGCAAGGTGGAACTGGCTCGGCGTCATCCAGTCAGCCGCCACAGCCTCCGCCCAGCTCTCCACCGTGCGCTCCCCATGCAGGATGCTGGTATCCATCCAGCCCCGCACGCTGTCCGCGCTGATCCAGCGCCCAGTCTCGTTGTCCCTGAACCGCTTTGCCCGCGCGCTCCATACTGGGTCCATCAGGCTTCCTCGTCCACCGTGGGCGCCAGCATTAGCTGGGCGACTTCTTCCTCCCCGCGCGCCGCAGCTTTGCGCACCGCCTCTTCCACGTCATGCTGGGTGATCGTCAGCCCGTCGCCCTCATAGAGCACGCCCCCTTCCTGCCGCACAGCGCGCCCCATGACGTAGCTTCGCGCCGCGCGCTCTGGATCGTAGAGCACTTCCAGGCGGTTGATCGGCCAGCGGTAGCGCACGATCCGCTCGTCAGGAAATCGCGCCTGGGCCGCCCGCGCCTGCCACGTGTCCATGATGCGCTCTGCAGCGCGCCGCAGGCGAACCTCGCCGCCCTCCCCCGTGTCGGTCTCGGTGATCTGTTCCTGGATCTCGGTCCACTCCTCAGGGATCAGCCCCGCCTCCGCCATTAGGGAGCGCGCCTCCTCCCGCGACAGCAGCGGCGCGCCTTCGGTCAGCCCCGCCTCGTATGCGGCCGTCACTACGTCCAGCTTGGCCTGTTGCACGGTAGCCTGGGTTAGCTCGCCCTCATCATCCCGCTCCTCAAACTGGAACAGGATCGTGTCGGGCAGCTCCCGCTGCAGCTGGTCCTGCAGCTCCAGTGGAAATGCCATCTGTCCCTTGGCCGTGGCCTTGGCGTGCTGGACCTCGGATTCCGTGCCGCGCCCCAAGCTGCCAAACTGCACGGGCCAGAACTCAGACGGATCGTACCCGAAACAGAGCGCGTAGGTGTAGAGGCACAAGTCCGTGAACACCTTGGCGTCAAAGTTCTGCGGCAGCTGCGACAAAGCCACGAGCGACGCTTGCGGGTTGTCCATGCCCGCGCTTGCCAGCACTTGCACGCCCGCATAGTAGCGCCGCTCCAAGCTGTCCAGCGTTGCATCCCTGGCCGTCAGGCTGTCCTGCCACTGCTCCTCCGTGATGCCAGACAGAAGGAGCAGGCCACGAGGTGCCCGCGCTGCCGTCAGCTCCTGGTCATGGACCAGCACAGCATAGAGCAGCCTGGCAACCTCCACCGCCCGCGACACAGCGCACCAGCCCAGATCGGCATACGCCTCGTCGTCGCTTGGCGTGCTGACCACGCGCACAAAGTCATCCGGAGCCCATCGCTGCATCCCGCCCTGCGACGGGTGATATTCCAGCGGCTCGTCTATGTCCCCTGTCATCCTGCAGCGCGCGCTGTCCACGTGGTACAGCCCTGCCAGCGGTCCGCCGCGCCCGTCCCTGCCAAGCTCGATCACAGCGCCCATGTCCGTCGTCCAGAACGACAGGCTGGCTTTGCGGGCAAACCGCCGCCAGCCCGCGCCCCCGTCTGCCTCTTGTAGCAGCCCCGTGACCCAGCTGACTTGTCGCTGGCCGCCCGACACCTCCCAGCCCCGGTTCGAGTCGATCAGCACGACGCTTGACACAACGCCCGACAAGTGCGGCTCGTTGCGCCATGCTTTGCGCAGCCATCTGTCGCGCCGCATGCTGTCGGGCTGGTAGGGCGGAGGCTCGCTGTCTGCCAGCAAAGCCATGGGCAGATAGTCCCATGGCAGCCTATACTTCTGGGCAAAGCGCGGCTGACGGCTGCCGTCGTCCGTTTGCCGCCCTATGATGTCCGCTACCCGCTGGACCATGCCCTCGTTGTCGTCGCCCATCGCGTCCCCCTATGCTGCCGGTCCTCTAGACCAGCCGCTTTGCGCCAAGCCATTGAACGCCCCCCCAGCGGAGTCCCATCGGTCGTCATGCGGCACGTCGGTGCCGCCCACAGCCGTTATCTCGTCCAGCCACCCCAGGTTCCAAGCGCCCCGCACGATCCGCACATTGCCATTCTGGGCCTGCCGTATGAAGGGCATGCCGCGCGTGATCTTGTTTCCGGTTGCGGGCCAGGGCTTCACATTGTAGCCTGCCATAGCGGTGATCATGGTATGGACGAACAGCTTCCCCGATGCCCCGCCCTCCTGCTCAATCCCGATGGGCACCCGCCGCCCGTCTAGCTCGGCAGTGTGCTTCATCACGCGCTCCACGTCGCCTGGGCCCCAGCGCCCGCGAACCACGTCCATGACATAGTATAGCTTGTCCGCGCCCAGCCCGATCAGCGTCCCCACAGTGTAGTCTGGATCTCCCTTGGTCTTTTCCCCCGACGCTGCCAAGTCCCAGAACCGATGCTGTTTGATGATGCGGCACGGCACCGCGTCCACCACTGGAAACCATTCCCGCTTGGCTATGGCGCCGCCTGGACGTGCATCCCAGTTACCCTCCTCGTACCATTGCCTCTCTAGCTCGGTGAGCAGCCTCAGGGCCTGCCTATACTCCTCCTGGTCCAGGTGCGGGTTGTCCTCCAACGTGGCTGGAATGTAGGGCCGCTCTGGATTGCCCGGCTTCACAAAACGCAGCTTGACCCATTCGTGCCCGATGCCCCCTGGGTTGCCCGCGCTCCGCATCCGCAACGGGACGTTCGCCCCCTGCAGCTTGCGCAAGCGGCTGAACAGGTAGCGGTACTGCGCTTCCCCGAACTGGGTCAGCTCGTCAAAGCCTATAAACTGGAAGGCCGCGCTCTGATAGCGGTTCTGGCTCCGTGGCGTGTCCAGATACCCGAACGTCAAGGTCGCCCCAGATGGAAACTGCCACTGGTGCCTGTTCGCCTGCCAGTGCGCGTCCGTGTTCCGCAGCCAGCCATCCGCGCGATCCATCAGCGCCTCGGGCAACTTGAGATCCTCGTAGGTCTTGCGCAAGAGCAGGGCCGCATAGCCTTTCACGTCCACATACTGCAGCGCCGCCATGAGCAGCGCGTCCGACTTGCCGCCCCCTGCAGCGCCGCCGTAGAAGGCCTCCATATGCGGCAGCCACAGGAACGCCTGTTGCTTCGGCGTGGGCACGTGCGGTATATACTTACTCCACTTCGGTACCGTCAGGGGCTTCAGGCGGGGCTTCGAGCGCACCTGCCGCAGCCAATATCCTGAGGACCTCTGCAGCCCTATCGTCATCGTTCTCGATCTCCACCTTGGTCCGCACGTCCACGCCGTCTGGCATTCGCAGCTCCGCCCGTTCTGGCGCGTCTATGCCCCACAGCCGCGCGCGCCGCTCCATGATGCGGAGCACCCTGTCCACAGCCCCCTGAGACCCATTCTTGGCCTGCCGCATCATGGGCATTAGTAGCTCGTCCAGCCGCTGCGATTCTAGCAGGCGCAGCTCTGCCGCGCCCTCCTGCTCCCGCTTGCCGATGTTCTTCAGCGCCCGCTGGATGTCGCGGTACGCCTGCGTCTTGGAGCAGCCCAGCGCCTCTGCGATCTGCGAATAGCTTGCCCCAGCTTTGCGGAGCCGCAGCGCATTCAGGCGTCGTTCTGCCGCCCGTGCCCGTGCCCCCTTGTCCGCCATGATCGCCTATCGTTCCTCTCCCATCGTTCCTCAATTTCGTTCCGTTTCGAGCGCCTCAGCGAAACGTGGCGGCAGGGCTACCTCGATTGGCCCGCAAGCCTCCACAGCGCGCCGCCAGTCGCCCTTCACAAACACCAGCACGTTCTGATGGGTCTTGCCCAGCTTGCGCCCGCCCGCGAACAGCTTTGACGTGCGGATGGGCAAGCTGCCTACGGCTGTCACTAGGATGGCCTCGTTGTATAGCTCGCAGCCCGCGTCCCTGAAAGCCTGGATCGTGTCGCTGACGAAGTTGCGGTACACCCCGTTCTGATCGCGCAAGTCGCCCACGACAAAACAGGCGAACCGGTCCTGGCGCAGCTTTGCCACAGCATCCGCCACGATATGCCGGTATGCCTGCAGGAAGCCGTCATACGTCGGGATCGCTGATAGCTCCCCTGGCAGATCGGAGTAGACTTCCAGATCATAGTAGGGGGGGCAGCTGAACAGGAAGTCACACTTCCCGTCGACCAGCTTCCCAACCTCGTGCCCGTCGCCCACGATCCATCGCGGCCGATCCACCGCCCCCCCAGCCTGCGGTCTGATGTCCACCTCCCACAGACAGTCCCCCGCCTGCAGCCAAGGAATCGTCTTCGCCTCATAGATCGGGTCAAGGGCCACTCCGCGCCAGCTGGTCGTCCCTGCCGCATCATGATAGCTGCCGTCTGCATCCACCAGCTTCACCATCTCCGCCCAGCCCGGCGGGGCCCATTTGTTGAGCCTCTTGGTAGGGTCCGCCCCCACGACCACGCCCAGCACCGGCACGTCCCGCCCCACATCCTGCAGACCCCATAGGATGCCGGCAAGGGACATGGCCGATCCAACCGGAACGACCAGCCGCTCCATATCAGCCGGCAAGTTCCGCGTCTGCAGCCGTGTCAGCGCCACAGCCTTTTGGCACTCCATGCCGAACGGGATCTCTCGCCAACCCCGTTCCGCCGCATCGTCTCGCGCCCGCGCGATCAGCACGCTGTTCCGCCCAGGATGATGTTGCACCACGTCCGCGCCCAGCGCCCGCGCCTGCTCCAGCTCTGCGGTCAGCTCTCCTGAGGGCACGTGTACCCGACAGGGTATGCCCATAGCCCTCGCCAAGTGAGCGATGATGAGCACTTGCGGCGATTCGCGCGCCCCTGCCGTGACTAGCCCTGGCGCGCCCTCAGCCAACGCCGCTGCCGTTCGAACCTTCCCCCCACATACTCCCGCCACAGCAAAAGCCGAGTCCCGTTTGATCCAGCAGTCGTCCAGCTGCAGCACGGGCGTCAACGCCTCAGGGTCGCTCGTTACGTCCCCTCCAGGGCCAAAGATCATGTCGGATTGACGCCGATTCTCCTCCACTTGCTCAGGCCGCAGGTCTATGCCCACATATTCGCGCCCCAGGTAGGCGGCCACCACGCCCCGCACGCTGCCGCCCGCGAACGGGTCCAGCACTCGGAATCCTGGTCCCGTCCACCACGTATAGGCACATTCGCACAGCACGGGGTCAAAGATCGACGTTCCTGTCTGTTCGGTCAGCTTGCCCTCCGTGCTGAAGGCTGGCTGATAGTGGGTCCGTACCTCGTGCGAAAAGCCCAGTAGATTCTGATCGCGCTCCCCGTTCCCGCCTGGACGGAGCACGCGCTCATTCGGCGGTATAGCGCCCAGCGTCCCCTGGGTTTGCCTGTCGAACCGCCGCGCTTGCCCTGGACTGCCGCTATAGTCCAGCGTGCCGTCGGGAGCCCGTCGGACCCCTGGCGGATGCGGCGGTATGGTCTTTGGTGCAGCCCCGCGCCCTACCTCGCTCCGAATCCCAAGGTCAATCCATGCCCTCTTCCGCCGCTGCCAGTACCCTTGGCGCGCGTCCAGAACGGAGAAGGGCGGCACCACAAAGCGCTCGCGCAAGGTGTCACGCGCCATGTCCTGCCGCCCCGGCCTGTAGCGCTCCAGCGGGTCCTCGGTTGCCTGTAGCATATCGTCCACCATCTGCGACACGCTCTCGTCCCCTGCCGTAACGCTGTCCAGGAGCGCGGCATATGCTTCCTGGTCGGTCACAGCCATGGCCCCTATTGGGTCCAGCATGGCCAGCATGAGCCGTTCCTCGCGCTCGTCTAGGTCCACCTCCACATAGGGCACGTCTGCATCCCCT
>Ga0180434_10000997_pt1 | contig 41647 bp, 36 predicted proteins | sample SS_ome_7_FD_132453 | JGI IMG/M metagenome (GOLD analysis project Ga0180434, IMG submission 132453) | Hypersaline lake sediment archaeal communities from the Salton Sea, California, USA - SS_1_D_2 metaG | ecosystem: Environmental > Aquatic > Non-marine Saline and Alkaline > Hypersaline >... | reverse complement strand
GGCCCCCTGTCCACGAGGGTCTCGTAAAGGCACTTGAGGACCCCCACCTCGTAAGCGCCTCTTGCTCCGCCGCCGGTAAGAACGAGGGCCGTTGGGCAGGGCGGTTTCCAGAGTTTCCTCGGCAAGGGTCCTTTCATGGGCTCTGTCCTATTCGATCTGAAGAAAGCGAGGGATCTCCGCGAAGCTTTCCAGGACGGGAACAGATGTCTCTTGTTGGAGATCGTCGGACGAGTAGGGCCCTGTGGCCAGCAGGAGGCAGTCGAGGCCGCCCCGGGAAGCGGTCTCCACGTCCAGGGGCATGTCGCCAACGTAGAGACATTCCTTTTCGGTCAACCGGAATTCGGCCAGGATGGCCCGGATCATGTCCGGATGGGGCTTCGGGCGAGCGACCGCTTCCGGGCCGAACACGCAGTTGAAATACCCCTTCACGTTGAGGTGGTCGAGGATCTTTCCCGTGAAGGCGAGAGACTTGTTCGTCGCGACCGCAAGGTGACGCCCCGAGTTCTTGAGCGCGAGAAGGGTCTCGCCCACAGAGGGAAGGAGATAGGTCCGGTCCAGGCACGTCTCGCCGTAGTCTCTGAGGAAGATCCCGAGGGCCTCCTGCTTCTTCTCCTCGCCCACTGCACTCACGACGAGGTGTTCGATGCCGCGTCCTACGTGTCGTTTGGTCGTTTCCAGATCCCACGGTGCGAGACCGACGTTCTTCATGGCCTCCGCCAGGCTTCCCTGGATTGCGTAGAAGGATTCGACGAGGGTGCCGTCCATATCGAATACGATGCCGGGATAGTTCAAGGGTGCTTTTCCTCCATGGTTGATGGGTGTAGACTAGTCAATCCTCTCTGTTTTGTAAAAGCCCCCGGTCCGGTTGACAAGAGGATGGGGTTAGCAGATAAAATACCTTGCTTTTATCAGGAATAGAAGGGAAAGCCTTCTCAAAGGTCGGGCCCTCACTTGCCGGGAACGGACAAAGAAAGCACAGGAGGAGAGAAAGATGGCAGAGATTCGTTTTGACGGAAAGGTTGCGGTGGTAACGGGCGCAGGGGGAGGGCTTGGCAGGACGCACGCCCTCCTGCTGGCCGGCCGTGGCGCAAAGGTGGTGGTCAACGACCTCGGCGGCGCGCCGGACGGGACCGGGGAAAGCAAGAGCCTGGCCGACAAGGTGGTGGACGAGATACGAGCCGCCGGGGGAGAAGCGGTTCCGAACTATGACTCGGTGGCCACCATGGAAGGGGGCGCCAATATCATCAAAACCGCCACGGACAGCTTCGGCCGCATCGACATTCTGATCAACAACGCGGGCATTCTGCGAGACGTGAGCTTCCTGAAGATGCCGGAAGACTCGTGGGACATCATCTTTTCCGTTCACGTGAAGGGCGCCTTCTGCTGCACCAAGGCCGCTTGGCCCATCATGCGGGAACAGGAATACGGACGAATTATCATGACGAGCTCCGCCGCAGGCATCTACGGGAACTTCGGCCAGGCCAACTACTCTGCCGCCAAGATGGCCCTGATCGGTCTCGGCCAGACCCTTGCCCTGGAAGGCAAGAAGTACAACGTCCACGCAAACACGATCGCCCCGATCGCAGACAGCCGCCTGACCGCGACTGTGCTTCCGGATGATATCCGAAAGAAGCTCAAGCCCGAGTACGTGTCTCCCCTGGTTGCCTACCTCTGCAGCGAGCAGTGCGAGGAGACGGGCGGCCTTTTCGAGGTCGGAGCCGGAAGCTTCTTCCACCTGAAATGGGCCCGCTCGGCAGGGAGCACGTTGAAGACCGATGAAGTGAGTATCGAGAAGATTGCAGAGAACTTCGATAAGATCATAGACATGTCGAGCGCCAAGCCCATGGGCAGCATCCAGGAGTCTACCATGAGCTTCCTGGAGAATTCGTAGTCGAGTGGGTCGCCCTTCAAGTATCGGCTTGTTCCAGGGGACCCGGGCGTTTCGGTGAAGTCCTGGGTTCCCTCTCCGATTTGCTTGGGCTCCGTCTCTCCCTCCCCCGAAGTCGCCCGGCGCAAATCTCCGACGGAACCCGGGACTTCACCAAACAACTTCGGCTGTGCCAGGGAATCATAACAACGAGTACCGGTCGATCCACTGGCAACTCGCCTGAAAAAGATGAAAAAAAGGGCCCGGAGGTGCATACCCCCCGGGCAGTATGGAATCTTCCCCTCGGATCGGCTAGACTTGCACAGAGAGTCTCCGATGTTCGCGACAAGTCGGAGTTTTTCAGGGGTTTTTCGTGTTTCGTCTCGGTTTTACCGCACCGGAGTTGATTCGATGGGAAGCGAAATGCAAGGCTCGGCCGGCGACCCGCAGGTGGATCTGCCCAAATGGATCGCCTGGGAGATCACGGGTCGATGCAACCTGCACTGTATCCACTGCCGGTCCTCCTCGGACGACTCGGAAGAAGCCGGGGAGTACACCGGGTCGGAGGCCAGGGGCCTGATCGACCAGCTGGCCGACTACGCCTCCCCGGTTCTTGTACTTTCAGGAGGAGAGCCGCTTCTTCGGGAAGACTGCTTCGAGCTGGCCCGTTACGGGACGGACAAGGGCCTGCGGATGTGCCTGGCCACGAACGGGACCCTCGTAGACGAAGGGGTCTGCGAGGAGATTCGAGCCTCCAGCATTCGGATGGTGTCCCTGTCCCTCGACGGCTCCACACCGGAGATCCACGACGACTTCAGGCAGCAGCCAGGGGCCTTCGAGGGGGTGATGCGGGCGGCCTCGCACTTCCGAAGGTTCGAAATCCCGTTCCTCGTCAACTCCTCCTTTACGAAGAGGAATCAGCAAGACATCGAGAACGTCTACCGCCTGGCCAAGGAACTGGGCGCCAAGGCCTGGTATCTTTTCATGATCGTACCGACGGGCAGGGCGGAAGGGGCCCTGGACGAGTTGATCTCCCGGGAGGACTACGAGAAGATACTCCACTGGCACTACCATCAGGAGCAGGAAGAGACCGAACTGCTGATGCGCCCTACATGCGCCCCCCACTACTTCCGGATCGTCCAGCAGGAGTCCAAGCGGGAAGGAAAGAAGTGGAAGCGGAGGAGCCTGGCCTTTGCCACGGGCGTGTCCAAGGGATGCCTGGCGGGTCAGCATATCGCCTTGATCGATCGATTTGGGAACGTGAGGCCCTGCAGCTACTTCTCTGAGGCGGCGGGCAACCTGAGGGAACAGTCCTTTCAGGAGATATGGGAAAACTCGGCGCTGCTGAACAACCTGCGCAATTTCGATAAATACGAGGGAAAATGCGGCTCCTGCGAATACCTCCGGGCTTGCGGAGGGTGCAGGGCGCGAGCTGCGGCCCTGAACGAGGGAGACTATCTGGCTGAGGAACCCTTCTGCACCTACGTTCCAAACCGGTCCGTGAGGGCAGAGGAGAAAGATCGAACCTGAGACTCGAAGAAGGAGACCCATGCCCACCGCCCCTCGGTTCGTCAAAGCGTGTTTGGCCCAGCCCGTGGACCGCATTCCTGTCTGGATCATGCGGCAGGCGGGCCGGTATCTGCCCGAGTACCGGAAGCTCAGGGGGGAGCACCCGTTTCTGACCCTCTGCAAGACCCCGGCATTGGCCACGGAGGTGACTCTCCAGCCCCTGGAGCGGTTCCGCATGGACGCTGCCATCCTGTTCTCCGATATCCTCCTCCTGCTCGAAGCCATGGGGGTGGCCCTTGCCTTTGACGAGAAGGTGGGCCCCAGGCTGGGCCGCGGGGAGAGCGGCGAAGAACGGGTCCGGTCCCTCTGCGTGCCGGATCCCGTGCAGGAGATGGGGTACGTGCTGGACGCGATCCGGCAGATAAAGGGCTCTATCCCGGAAGGGTGTGCCTTGATCGGATTCAGCGGCGCTCCTTTCACGCTCGCCACCTACCTGATCGAGGGCGGTACCTCCCGGGACTTCTCTGCCACGAAGTCCTTCATGTACAAGGAGCCGGCCGCCTTCCACAGGCTGATGGAGACACTGGCCGATGCGCTGGAGGCGTTCCTCAGGTCCCAGATAGGGGCGGGCGTGGACGCAGTCCAGCTCTTCGATACCTGGGCGATGATTCTGTCGCCTGCAGATTACAGGGAGTTCGTCCTGCCTCATATGCAGCGCCTCGTGGCCGGGGTGAAGGGGAAAGGTGTGCCCACGATCCATTTCTCTCTTGGGACCTCCACCCTGTTGGACGCGATGGAGCAGATAGGGACGGACGTCCTGAGCCTCGACTGGAAGATCGACATCGGAGAGGCCAGGGAGCGGTTGGGACCCGACAGGGCGGTTCAGGGCAACCTGGATCCCTTTGCGCTGTTTCAGGAGCCGGCAAGGCTCGAGGAAAGCGTTCTCAAGGTTCTGGAAAAGGGGTCCCGGTGGCCGGGCTACATCTTCAACCTGGGCCACGGGGTTAACCCGAAGACCCCGGTGGAGAACATGCAAAGACTCGTGGAAGTGGTCCATAGTTTCCCGGTTCCTCAGGCAACACAAGGGTCGAGGGGATGATCAGGGGAAGGACCGGCATCGCCTTGTTGAACATGGGGTCTCCTGCGTCGCCCGGTGACGTGCGGAGGTTCCTGAGACAGCTCTTTCTCGACATAGAGATGTTTCATTTCCGGGGGGAGAGGCTCGTGCGCCCGTTGTTCGCGGCCCTGATCTCCAGACTCCGGGCCGACCGGGTCCGCCGCCGTTACGGGGTTCTGGGCGGTACGTCTCCTTTGCTGCAGCTCACGCAAGAGCAGGCAGCCGGCCTGGAGGCGGCCCTCCTCGAAAGGGGCTACAGCGTACCGGTGGAGGTCTGCATGCGTTACAGCCACCCCTTTTCCACGGAGGCGGTCGGACGACTCCGGGCGCGAGGGGCCGGCGAGATCATCGGGCTTCCCCTTTACCCCCAGTACAGTCATTCCACGAGCGGTTCTTCTCTGCTCGCACTGCGGCAGGCGGTCCAGGGCCTTTGCCCCGGACTCTCCTTGCAGGAGATCACGCACTGGCACGATGACCCGCATTACCATGCGGCCCTCGGGAGGCGGATCCTTGCATGCAGAGAAACGTTTGCCCCTGAGGAGGGCGTGGGGCTCCTTCTCGTGGCCCACAGCGTGCCGGAGCGGTTCGTACGGAGGGGGGATCCTTACGTTGAGCAGGTGGAGAACACGGTGGCGGGCATTCTTGATGTGCTGGGCAGAGAAACGAGCGCACGCCTGCCGTGGTTGCTGGCCTACCAAAGCCAGGTGGGGCCCATACGATGGGTCGGGCCCACGGTGGAGCAGGCCCTGGAGGCGATGCTCGGCGACGGGCTTCGAAACGTGATCGTTGCGCCGGTGAGCTTTGTGTCCGATCACCTGGAAACCCTGTACGACATCGATCTCCTTCACCGAAGGCAGGCCATCGAGATGGGATTCGAACGATTCGAGAGGACCGAGTCCTTGAACGGGAGTGATGATTTTGTAGCCCTTCTCGCAGGCCTCGTGATCAACCGATTCGAAGAATCCCTCTCCAGGACGGAGAGAAACGAAGACCCACGGACGGACGTGACCCTATGAGACTGGTCGTTGTTGGAGGCGGGATTTCCGGACTCGCCACGGCCTTCCGGATCCGCGAGCGGTTCGAAGCGCACGGGCGGCCCATCGAACTCCGGGTGCTCGAGGCTGCGGAGCGGGCGGGCGGGAAGATTCGTACCGAATTCCACGAAGGGTATCGCTGCGAGTGGGGCCCCAACGGATTCCTGGACGGGAAGCCGGACACGCTCGAGCTCTGCAAGGACCTGGGAATCGAGGCGGCCTTGCTCCCCTCGAGCGAGGCGGCGAGGAAGCGATACGTCTTTTCCTGCGGGGCCCTGCATCGGGTGCCCGAGTCCCCGGTTTCCTTCTTTCGATCGCCCCTTCTCACCCTCGGAGCAAGGTTTCGCATCATCAAAGAGGCCTGGGCGCCGACAACACCTCCGGGGCTCGACACGAGCGTTGCCGAGTTCGGGAGGCGTCGTCTGGGGAAGGAGGCAGCGGAGAAGCTGCTGGACCCGATGGTATCCGGAATCTTTGCCGGCGACCCCGCGGTCATGAGCCTTGCCTCCTGCTTTCCGAGAATCGCCGAGATGGAGCAGGAGCACGGAAGCCTGCTGCGGGCCATGGTCGCCTTGCAGAGACAGAGGAAGAGGGATCGCAAGGATGCGGCGATGTCGCAGGACGGGGAAGGAACGGGTGGCACGAAGGAAAAGCAAGGGGGCGGTCCGGCGGGGCCCGCAGGGACCTTGACCTCCTTTGAAGAGGGAATGGAGCAGCTCGTCCGCGTACTCGAGGAGCGTCTCGGCAGGGCGATTCGGAAGGAGTGCGCCGTCACCTCGTTGATGCCGGTGCAGGAGGAAGAGACGAAAGGGTATCGAATACGCTATCGACATCAGGGCGTCGAGCAGGAGATGTCGGCCGATGCCGTGGTGCTTGCCGTTCCCGCCTATGAAGCGGAGAAGATCTTGAAGGAGATGGAGCCGTCGGTCTGCCAGTTCCTCGCGGGCATCCCGTATGCACCCCTGGTCGTGGTCGGCCTCGGTTTCTCGAAGTCCGAGGCGCCCGGCCCGCTGGACGGCTTCGGTTTCCTGGTGCCCTACCGGGAAGGCGTCCCTGTGTTGGGCTCTCTATGGACCTCGAGTATCTTTCCCGGCAGGGCGCCTGCGGATTGTGTCTTCACCCGCAACATGGTTGGGGGGTGGCGGAACGGCTGGGCGACGTCTTTGGACGAGGAAGCGTTGGAAGAGACCGTGTCCGCCACGCTGGAGCAGGCCCTCGGAGCCAGGGGAACGGTTCATTTTCGAAGTTGCATACGCCACCCAAAGGCCATTCCCCTCTACTTTCTCGGTCATGGACGGAGATTGAATGCGATCGAGGCTTGCCTCGAGAGGTTTCCAGGGGTGTATCTGACCGGCAACGCTTTCCGTGGCGTAGCCCTGAACGACTGTACCCGGGAGGCCGTGCAGATCGCCCGCAGGGTGGAGCAGGATCTCATCCAGGGGCGGGAACAAGGGGAGGAGGCGGCGCAGTGAATGCCGAAGGGCCTGCTGACCCACTCGGCGCGGAAGAATACAGGGTGAAGACCGGTCAGGCGGGCATGCGAATCGACCGGTTCGTGAAGGACCGGCGCCCCGAATTGTCCCGCCGGGAGATCGTCTTCTGGATTCAGGAACAGGGCATCCTCTGCAACGGACGGCCTACCAGAAAGGGGGCGATCCTGTGCGAAGGGGACCGGGTGGAGCTTCGAATCCCCTCTGGGTCGACCGGAGGCGGCGTGGCCCCGGAGCCGGACATCGAGTTGCGGATCCTTTGGGAGGATTCCGTGCTGGTGGCCGTGGACAAGGCGCCGGGCATGCCCACCCATCCCCTGCATGCCGGAGAACGGGGCACGGTGGCGAACGGGCTGGTCGCGCTCTATCCGGAGATGGAGGGTGTCGGCTTCTCCCCGAGGGAACCCGGAATACTGCATCGACTCGATCGGGACACCTCGGGCGTGCTGTTGGCTGCGCGCAAGGATTCAGCTTTTGAGAAGCTGCGCGTCGAGTTCGAACAGGGCAGGGTGGTCAAGGTGTACTATGCCGTGGTGCACGGTCGGCCCGAGCCGGAGGGCGTGATCAGCCGGCCCGTTGCGAGTCGGGGGCGACGCGCAAGGCGGGTGGAAGTGGTCCGGGACGAACTCGCTGCCCGGGGCCTGAGGGGATACAGCCCTGCGGAAACCCACTACAGTACCGTGCGTACCTCTCGCGGCTTCTCCTTCGTGCGCCTGCGGATGACAACGGGTGCGCGGCACCAGCTTCGGGCCCACATGGCCTTTCTTGGCCACCCGGTCGTGGGTGACCCGGTCTACGGCCGGACGCCTCGCGCCTCGCGCCCGGGCCAACAGCCGGAGAGACACCTGCTTCACGCTGCCGAACTGCGATTTTTCCATCCCCAGCAAGGCAAGCCGATCAAAATCCGCTCGCCCATTCCGGCGGACATGCGTTCTTTTCTCAAGAACCTCACGAGAACCTAGAAGATCGTAGCGACTCGCCCAAGCCATGCTGCACTCTGGTGCCCTCATGGGTTCCCTCTCCGATTTGCTTGGGCTCCGTCTCCCGCTCCCCCGAAGTCGCCCGGCACAAATCTCCGAGGGAACCCATGAGGGCACCAAATGCGCTGCTTCTGTCTTGCCCTACGCTTGTTTTCAGAAGCCCTCTGAGCTGCGTTCCGACACGCTCGTCCCCAGTGGGGGCTCGCACCAGAAGCCCCCCACCGCGCCCGGGGAGTCCCTTGGAAAACACGGAGAAGCAGGATGTTCAGGAATGCCCATATGCAAGGCGCACGAATCCTGTGGAATGAGGCGTACACCGTATGCCGCAGTGACGGAACCTGCCCCGCCGAAGGCGGGGGGGATGAGTGCAACGCCGCAGATGGGTGTTCCTGGACGTCCTGCTAATACCGGTCCGGTCCGGAAAAGGAGAGAAACCTGAATGAAGTAGAGAGGGCCGTTGTCCCAGACCAGGGAACCGACGTCGTCCGACCCGGCGGCAAGCCCGAAGGCACGCCAGTGGATTCCCCCGCCGGCACAGAGGGTCATGCCCGGTCCGAGGTGGATGTTTACCCCTGTTTCACCGCCCCCCCAATACTGATATTTCCCGCCTTGGCATCGAGCGGAAACCCGATCCCTGACCCTTTTTTGCTACCCGCGGTCGGGTCCGGTGCGGAAGAGGAGGGAGGTCTCGATGAAGAAGAAGGGGCCGTTGCCCCAGACGAAGTCATCAACGCTCTCTCCAGCGGCAATACCAAATGCGTACCAATGCACCCCACCACTGAAACAGAACGACATTCTCGATCCAAGGCTCAGGTTAATACCTGTCTCGCCGCCGCCTCCGGCGCTGATATGTCCTGCCTTCAGGTCAAAGCCACCTAAGCCAACCTGTCCAAGCACATCTTTAAACACGTCATCATAATAGTTGAACTTGATACCAATGCTCGGACCAAGCCACCACTTGAAACGACCAGTACGTACCGGAGCGAAAGCGAAGGTGTGCTTGGTCGAGACTCCGTACTTGCTGGTTTCGTCTAAGTCTAGCTCAACGCCAAAGAGGGACATATTTGTGTTTGTGGCAATGTCGAAGCCGAGGGTGCCTCGGTAGCTGAAGAGTTTGTCTTGCGCGGGTGCGCTGTCGTATAGTACCCCGAAACTGAAGTGATCTAGTCGGCCGTCGACCTGCAAGTTCTGAAAATCGAATATTGAGCCAAATGCAGCCTCATCACCGCCGGATGGCTCCTCCCGGCCCCAGCTGAAGTAGGGCCCCCAACCTCCGGCAAGGGCGGGTCCGCTCGACAGGAACAGTGTCAGGATCACTGCAGAGACAATCCGGAGTCTTTGTTTCATGGTGCCCTCTCCCTTGATCGGTCATGTCTCAGCGATAGGGTTTTTCCCTCTAGAATGCGGGGATTGGAACCAGGGGCGAGGCTACTGGAAACCCTGTGCCTTGTCAAACCTAGAAGCAGGCTCGAAGAGGCCGTGTTGACAGGGGAAGAAGATTTCTTCTACTGTGGTCTGCTCGGGTTTGAGGACCACGGGAAGAATCACACACGGGTTTAGCAAGGAAAGGGCGTGTGCATGGATAGGAATCTCAAGATAGGAATCACTGTTGTCGGTGTTCTTCTGTTTCTCTTTTTGGCCGGATCGATCGGGCTGCATTTCAGCCAGAAGGCGCACAACCGGATCCACTTGGATCTGGAGGCGGAGTTCCCCCCTGACAAGGGCCACGTTCCGGGCGAAATCCTCGCCACCGTCCTGGCAAGGATCATGGAGCACGAACTGGACAGCACCTTTGGCTGGAGGCCGAACGACTTCTTCCTGTGGGGGCCTACGCTTTGGGCGGACAACAATTCCAACCGCCAGATGGGCATCATGCACGGTGTCCGGGAGACGATGCTGGTTTTCAGAGACAACCTGACCAAGGTGTCTGCCAATGTGTATGACCACAACCTCGTGGAGGCGGACACCATGTTTCGCAACGATGAGCACAAGCTTTTCTTCCCCTCCGCGGAGAACCGCTTTTCCAAGGGTGTTGTCTACCTGGAACATTACATAGAAGGCCTGCACGCGGACCCGCCCACTTCCCGTCCGTTGAACAAGAGGGTGATCGAGCTGATCAAGCTCTTCGAGGCCTGGACCGCCCTGCTTGGAGACGGGCACGCGAACCTCTACCGCGAGCAGGAGCGGGGTGGGGGGCCGGTTCGTGCATGGAAGACGGACAACTACTTCTACAAGGCGCAGGGCTATGCCCACGTGATGTATTACATGATGCAGGCGGTCCGGCACGAGTACGGTGAGGACTTGAAGGGGAGTGTGGAGTTCCTCTTCGACGAGGTCCTCGAAGCCCTGGAGAAGGCGCATGCCCTGAAGCCGTTGATCGTCATCGACGGATCGGCTTCCGGGCTTTTCGCGAATCATCGGAGGATTCTCGACTCGTACATCTCCGAGGCGAGGGACAAGATGTTCTCTGTCCAGGAGGAGCTGGAAAAATAGGAGCGTTGCAGCGATTGAGGATTTTCACAGCGATGGGAACGGATCATGGGAAAAGGACCGCAGAAGAAGGCCGAGTCATGCCCGGAAGCGTGTCAGGCAATGTGCTGCCGATACGTGGCAACAAAGATCGATGCCCCGAAAACAAAGATCGATTGGGACGAAATCTACTGGTTCCTCTGCCACGAGAACGTGGAGGTGTTTATCGAGTCGAGGAAGTGGTATGTCCTGTTCGACACTCCCTGCAGGAACCTCGACGCAAAGTCCCGATGCGTGGTCTATTCGCGGCGGCCCCACGTGTGCAGGCAGCACGAGGAGGAGAATTGCGAATATTGGAGTGACGGAGAGGAAAGATTCTCCATGCGCACCCCGGAGGACTTGAAGAAGTACATGAAGCGCAGGGGCGTGCGTCTTCGGATGGCGTGGGATGATCCTGACGAGAAGGTCGAGAAGAAGGCTTCCTCAAAGCCACGAACCAGGCGATCGAAAAAAGGGTAGGGACAGACATGGCAGGAAAAGGGGATGCGAAGATACAGTTTTCCGAGGTGATCGACGCCGACCGCGAACTGAACATCCTCCACAGCCTGAAGCGATACAGGCCCCCCTTCCAGATCCTGCGGAATTACCACCTGGTGGACGACGGGCTGGAACCGGAGGCCACCATTGTGCTGCGCGCAGGGGGAAGGGAGGTCCACGAGGCGGACACCGGCGTGGGCCCTGTCGACGCCCTGGCCAATGCCTTGAAGAAGGCCTTGAAACCGGCATTCCCGTTTATCGAGGGCGTGCGGCTCATCGACTACTCTGCCAGGATCCACGAATCCCGGAGCGGGACAAAGGCCACGATCGCGGTGACCCTCCTGCTCAGCGACGGCGATAAGATCTGGAAGGTTTCGGAACTCAGCCAGAACATCAACCAGGCGAGCTTCCAGGCCCTGGTGGGCGGCTATGAGTTCGCCATCGTGGAGAGGAAGCGGAGAAAGAAGAGCGCGGGCTAGCCCTTCTTCCGTCGAAAGTACCTCTTGAAAAGATCGTAGGCCATTACGTTGGCCCGGTGGCCCAGTAAGCGTCCGTGGACCATCATGACGCTCAGGGCGAGTTCGTGATTCCCTGACCTGGTTCTTCCGTAGCCAAGAAACCAGTCATACTTGATCGTGTCCGTCCTGTTGTTGATGTTCCCCGTTTTTCCTCCGAAGACGACGGTTCGCAGGCGGCTGTCGCGTCTACGACCACGAAAGCTCTTGTGACAGGTTCCGAGCTGAATGGTCGCCTCCATCAAATCCTGCATGTCTTTCGCGGTTTCCCGGGAAAGGACGCGGATCGGGGCCGCTTCTCGCTGGCGGTAGAACACCTCGCCTTCCTCGGAATGGGCGCTTTCGACGAGCCAGGGAACCGGGGCGGCTCCGTCGGCGAGGATGAGCGCGCCCATCCAGGCCGCGTGGAGGGCGGTTATTTCGGTGTGGCGGTTGAAGCCGCTGGCGATTTCCGCGATGCCCATGGAATCCTCCGGCACCTGCAGGCGACTCGTTTCGAAAGGGACCTCGCTCGGCAGGGCCTGGCCGAAGAAGAAGGCTGCCCCGTATTCCCGCAAGGTCTTGGGGCCGAGCGAATGAATTCCGATCTTGCCGAACACCGGATTCACCGACATGGCAAACGCCTTCTTCAGGGTCACCTTGTTCGACCAGGAGTAGGTCTTCTGCTTCAGATCCCTTCGGTACAGCGTGTGGTTCCGTCCCGTGTAGTCCAGGACCGACCCCGGTTCGAGGATCCCCGACTCGAGAGCCGCCGCTGCCGTAACGACCTTGAAAAGAGAGGCCGCCGGGTAGGCCTTCCAGAAGAATGCCTCCGGCTTCTCAGGATCCTCGTTGTAAGAGGCCAGGGTCAGGATTCGCCCGGAACGGGGATCCAGGGCCGCGACCACGCCGCCCATGGCCATGCTGCGTCGCAGCCTTCTCTCCACCCAACGCTGGAATTCTCTGTCGAAGGACGTTTGCAGGGTGTAGGACGGGCCCTTTCCATCGGAAAGCTCGATGCAATCGGCCCCGTCGAGTTCTTCCAGTGCCTGGGCCAGGACCCCGGGGGTGGGCCGCCAGGCCTTGCTGGTCTTTGACCCGCCCTTGCTGGAGTGCGAGGGGAAGGGTGGGGGATCGGCCTGATTCCGGGAGTGCAGGAAGGCATAGATCACCAGGAGTCCGGCGAGGAAGGCCCCAAAGAAGACGGCCAAGCCTCTCCTCCTTCTCTGTTTCGGCTTCTGGTTCAGGAGGAGGAGGGACGGTACCGTGTAGGACCTTTGTCTGAGGAGTTTCCCCCGCTTGAGATTCTTACCCCTGCTGCGCATGCTCCGTCGATGCCTCACCGATGCCGATCCACCCCGACCCCGTCACAATGAGGTGCCAGCCGGCACCGGGAACAGAAGGGCGAGATGGGCTTGCAGATGTTCTGGCCATAGGCCACCAGATAGTCATTGATGGGGATCCAGTACTGAGGGGGCAACTTCTTCCTGAGTTCAAATTCCGTCTCTTCCGGATTCTTGGTTCGGACGTACCCCAGCCGGTTCGAGATGCGATGTACGTGGGTATCCACGCAGATGCCGGGCTTTCCGTATCCGAGCGTAACGACAAGATTGGCCGTCTTCCTCCCTACGCCCTTCAGCTCCAATAACGTGTCCAGGTCGTCCGGGACCTTGCCCCCGTGGATCTTCACGATTGTCCGGCAGGTCTCCTTGAGAACTTTCGCCTTTGTTTTGTAGAAGCCGACGGGATAGATCACCTCCCGGATCTCTTCTTCCGAGAGACGCAGCATCCTGTCCGGTGTCGGCGCCCTGGCGAGCAGTCGCTCCGCAGCCGTCCGGGTCGTCTCGTCCTTCGTGCGGAGAGACAGCAGGGTGGAGATCAAGACGCCGTAGGGGTCACGCCTCTTGCGGGAGATCTCGGTCACGATCGGCACGCCGAGTCGGCTGACCTCCTCCTCGAGGATCTTCATGACCGTGTGAATCTTTCTTGCCTGCAAGCCTCCGGCTCCTTTGATCTTCGTGCGCCCAAAGCCACACAGTATATAGTTCCCCGACGGGGAGAGGTCAAGTCGCTGTGTTTGTGCGGAAGGAACCGACGTGCTCTGCGATGCGCTGGTGTTCGGCACATCCGATGCGTCGGAAGAGAGTGGTACGTGCAGAAACGTCCGGGAGGCGATAGCGCAGTCGCTTCTTGAACCGCTCGATTCTGCTCAAAGACCGGCTCACTCTGTTGTAGGAGGTCTCACCCCTTCTCAACGATCGGTACAGGGTCTCGATGCAGACCGGGAAGAGGGAAGGGGTATGGCAGAACATCAGGAGATCGGCTCCGGCCCGCAAGGCGAGAAGCGCGGCTTCGTCCGGCTCGTAGGTCTCCGTGATGGCCCCCATTTCCAGGTCGTCCGTTACGATGAGCCCGTCGAACCCGATCTGCCCCCGCAGGGCGCCCCGCAGGATCCTGCGGCTGAGTGTGGCCGGCCTCCTGGGATCCAGATCGGGGTAGCGCACATGCGCGGTCATGACGAGCTCCAGCGGTTTCCGGGCATCCCTTGCGAGCATTCGATACGGCGCCATCTCCACCGACGAGAGCCTCTTTCGCTCCATGGACACGGTGGGAAGCGTTTCGTGTGAGTCGAGGTCTGTGTCCCCATGTCCAGGGAAGTGCTTGCCGCAGCCTGCGATGCCGTGGGCCCGAAAGCTCAGCAGAACGGACCGGGCCAGGGCCGCTACGGCCACGGGATCCGAACCGAACGCCCGGTCCCCGATGACCGGATTCTTCGGGTTGGTGTGAAGGTCCAGGACCGGGGCGAAATTGCAGTGGATGCCCACGGCGGCGAGTTCCTCTGCGATCACCTTGGCGGCCGAATGGGCAAGGGAGTCTGCTTCCGAGTTGCCGAGCGCCCGGGCTTCCGGGAAGAATGTGAAGGCAGGCGGCATCCTCCAGACCCGGCCGCCTTCCTGGTCGATGCAGACCATCAGGGGCAGGGGTGTACCCGGTTCTTGCAGGTCGCGCGTCAACCGATCGATCTGGTCCGGGTCCTCCAGGTTTCGCTTGAAGAGGATCACGCCGCCGGGCGGATAACGGCGGAAGAGATCCCGGAGATCCCGGCTCAACTCCGTCCCGTCGAACCCGACGATGAAAAGCTGCGCGAGGGCAGTCTTCAGCTCGTTGAAGCGTTTTGCCAAGCCTTGGTTTCCTCTGTGCTTTGTGGACGTCTTGGTATTAGGTATTAGGTATTAGCTCCCCACCGTTACCTCTGCCAGGACTCTCGATCGTCCTCGTCCTCCTCCTCGAACGGATAGGAGGGGTGGGCTAACACCTAATACCTAATACCTAACAGCCAGGCGCAAGATCTTGTCTCTAAGTTCCCGCAGCGTTATCCTCGTCCCCTTTCACAAACAAAACAAACGCCATCGAAGGCCTTCGGGCACTCTCCTTCACCACAAACTGCATTCCGTCGTACCGCCAGCCCTCGGCGGTCCAACGATTCAGAATCTCTTCCAGACTGTCCTCAGTGACTTGAGACGTCTCCACTACCTTATATTGCATGGAAAGCACCCTCCAAATGAATTGAGGCCGTGTAAGCAGTCGGCTGTTAGGTATTAGCCCTCCCCACCGCCCTGCCGGACGTTCTTCCGGGGGGCAATGGCGGGGAGCTAATACCTAATACCTAAAACCTGATACCCAATTGCTCTAATCTGCCTTCTTCTCCAGCTTACCTGCCATCTCCTTCGCAAAATACGTAATAATCAGATCCGCTCCGGCCCGCTTGATGCTCGTGAGGATCTCCGGCACGATCCGCTCTTCGTCGATCCAGCCGCGGGCCGCCGCCGCCTTGACCATGGCGTACTCTCCGCTCACATTGTAGGCGGCCAGGGGATGCTCGAATCGTTCCCTTGCCTCCCGGAGTACGTCCAGGTAGGCCAGTGCAGGCTTGACCATCACGATATCGGCCCCCTCTTCGATGTCGAGCCCGATCTCACGCATCGCCTCCCGGCGGTTGGCAGGATCCATCTGGTAGGAACGGCGGTCCCCAAAGGCGGGTGTGCTCTCGGCCGCCTCGCGGAAGGGGCCGTAAAAGGCAGAGGCGAACTTGGCCGCGTAGCTCATGATCGGCACGCCGGAAAAGCCCCCTTGGTCCAGAGCGCTCCGTATGGCGCGCACCCTTCCGTCCATCATGTCGGAGGGCGCGACCATGTCGGCCCCCGCTTCCGTATGGGACACGGCCATCCGGGCCAGAAGATCCAGGGTGGCGTCGTTCGCCACCTCCTGGCCGTCCAACACGCCGCAGTGCCCGTGGGAGGTGTACTCGCAGAGGCAGACGTCGGTGATGACGACCATCTCCGGGGCCTCCTGCTTGATCGTTCGGATGGCCTGCTGCACGACACCGTTCTCGTCGAATGCGGCCGAACCCGTGGGGTCCTTCTTGTCGGGGATCCCGAAGAGAATGACCGAACCGAGGCCCAGCGACGCGATTTCGGCGATCTCCGCATGCAGGCGGTCCGGAGAGAAACGCGAGACGCCCGGCATGGAAGAGATCTCCTCGACGATGCCTTTCCCCTCCTGGACGAAGAGGGGATAGATGAGCGAAGAAGGGTGAAGACGGGTTTCCTGCACCATGCCGCGAAGAGCGCCGGTTCTTCTCAGCCTTCGCAAGCGTTCTGTGGGGTAGGGCATAAGAACCTCCGAATTGCCTGCTCGTGTCAAACGAAACTCAGCCCTTGCCTTCGACATGATCCTCGATCGCCTTGACGAGGCCGGGGATTGTGGAGGATGGAGCCGTCAGGATCTGCAGAAACCCTTCGGTGCGTGCGGTCGCGGCCGTGATCTCCCCGATGCAGGCCGCTGTGATCTTCCGCCATGCCTCCTTCGCCGGGCCGGAGCCTGCCAGCGCGGTGAAGGCGCTGACCGTGGAACTGCTCGTGAATGCGAGATAGTCCAGCTTCTCCTTGCCCAGGATCTCTCGAAGCAGGCCCGCGTTCTCGTCCGCCCTGCGCGTTTCGTAGACCACCGCGAGATCGACCCGCGCCCCCCTTTCCTCCAGGAACCGGGGCAGCCACTCACGGGCCTTCCGCGCCCTGGGGAAGAGAAAACGCTTTCCCTGAACCGTTTCTTGCTCCAGCAGGGACGCGAGTCCCTCTGCCTGGTATTGATCCGGAAGGCGCTCCACAGAGACACCCCATGAGGCGAGCGCTTCGGCGGTTGCGGGACCCACGGTATACGTTGCGATCCCCCGGGCATTCTCCAGGGGGATCCCTTGTTCTTCCATCCGCCTGAAGGTGAACTCCACGGCGTTCACACTCGTAAACAGGAGGCCGTCATAAGCTGAAAGCTTTTCGAGGCAGCGGTCCACAAGGGCCCAGTCGGAAGGGGGCGAAAAGGCGATCAAGGGGCAGACCACGGCTCGTGCTCCCCGATCGTCGAGGGACCGGGACAGCGTCCCTGCCTGGGAAACCTCCCGTGTGACCAGAATGGTCTTGCCCGTGAGCGGCTTCTTGCCCGGCACAATCTACTCCAGTTCGGTTCGTGCGATCTCGTCCAGGATTTCCTGGCCTCCGGCCCGGCGAATCTCTTCGGCCAGGTTTCTGCCGAGGGATGCCGCGTCTTCGGGCGCCCCCTGACAACGCCTCCGGATACACACCGACCCATCCAGGCCGGCCACCAGGCCGTCGAGGGACAGGGCCCCGTCCGACAGCACTCCATGACAGGCCACGGGCACGTGGCAGCCGCCTTCCATGGTTGCCAGGAAGGCCCTTTCGGCAGTGACCGTGGTTGCGGTTGCCGGGTCGTGGAGGGGGCGAAGGATCTCGGACAGGGCCTCGTCATCCTCTCGGATCTCGATCGCCAGGGCCCCCTGTCCGATGGCGGGCAGGCAAACCTCTGGCTCCAGCACCTGGCTGACCCTGTCGCTCAGCTCCAGCCGGTTCAGCCCCGCCAGGGCCAGCACGATTGCATGGAACCGGCCTTCCTCGAGCTTTCGGAGCCTCGTTTCCACATTGCCCCTGGCCTGGGCGGTGATCAGGTCGCTGCGGTAGAAGCGAAGCTGCGAGGCCCGCCTCAGGCTGCTCGTGCCGACACACGCCCCGGCCGGAAGGTCGTCCAGGCCCTGATCCGGCTCTCTGCAGACGAGTGCGTCCCTCGGGTCCTCTCGGTGGGGGATCGCGCCCAGGGCAAGGCCGGGCGGGAGGTCGGAAGGAAGGTCCTTCATGCTGTGTACCGCAAGGTCCACCTCCTTCCGTAACAGGGCGTCCTCGATCGCCTTGACGAAGAGGCCCTTTCCTCCGAACCGGGCCAGCGAGACCTCCAGGATCTTGTCTCCCTCTGTCACGATGCGCGTCAAGGTGCACCGCAGGCCCGGGTGGTGCCTCTCGAGCAGGGCCTTGACGTGCTCGGCCTGCCACAAGGCGAGAGGGCTGCGGCGCGTTCCGATGCGCAGTGTCTTTCCCATTCCCTATCCCTTCTTCGGCCCGAGGGAGAAGAGCTTTCTGACGGCCTCCACCAGCCCCGGCGTGTCCCCCTTCTCCTCCGCTTTCTTCAACGTTGAGACGGGACCGTGCAGGATCTTGTTCACGATGGCCTGGCTCATGGCCTCGATCGCCTTCTTGTCCTTTTCCGACACGGAAGTCTCGAGGAGCGAAACAGCCTTTTCCAGCTCGCGGACCCGGATCTGCTCCGCTCGCTCCCGCAAGGAGACGATGGTGGGAACGAGGTCCAGGCTGCTGATCCAGGCAAGGAACGCCCGCACCTCGTCCTGAACGATCGACTCGGCCCGCTTGAGCTCTTTCTTGCGCTCTTCCATGTTCGCCTGCAACACGGTCTGGAGATCATCGATATCGTAGAGATAGACGTTGTCGATCGTGTTGACCTCCGGGTCGATATTGCGGGGCACCGCGATGTCGATGATGAAGACAGGCTTGTGTTTTCTCGTCCGCATCGCCTCCCGGATCTGATCGGCCCGCAGGATGTAGTCGGGCGCGGCCGTGGAGCAGAGCAGAATGTCGATCTCCGCCAGGGAAACGGCGATCGAATCCAGCGGGATGGCCTCTCCCTGGAAGGAGGAGGCAATCCGTTCCGCATTTTCCAGGGTCCGGCTGGCAACGAGGATGCCGCCTATGCCGTTGGTCACCAGATGGCGCGCGGCGAGTTCCGCCATCTCCCCGGCGCCGGCGAGAAGGGCCTGGCGCTCACTCAAGTCGCCGAATATCTTCTTTGCCAGTTCGACGGCCACATAGCTCACCGAGACGGCGCGAGCCGCCAACTCGGTCTCTGTCCGCACGCGTTTCGATACGTGAAAGCACTTGTGGAAAAGCCGGTTCAGGATCGTGCCCACCGCCTTCAGGTGCACGGCCTGCCTGTAGGCTTCCTTGACCTGCCCGGTGATCTGCGGCTCCCCGATGACCATGGAGTCCATACCCGAGGTGACGCGAAACAAGTGGGCAACCGCCTGGTGATACCCGTACTGGTAGTGAAACCGGCCCCAGTCCTCTTCCCCGAGGCCGAACCGGTCTGCGAAGTACTGGCGGATGATCGGGTCGACCTGGCCGACCCCCTGTTCTGTGACCAGATAGAGTTCGACGCGGTTGCAGGTCGACAGAACCAGCGCCTCCTGGATACCGGGCTGCCCATTCAACCACTGCAGGGTTTCCTGCAGGGAGTCCCCCGTAAGGGCGAGCCTCTCCCTGACCGCGACCGGCGCAGTCTCGTGATTCAACCCGATGCAGAGAATCTCCATGATTCTTCCAGGTCCCTCGACAATCTTGAAGGCGGCTACTTCTGAAAGTGCGAGAGTTGCAAGAAGGTGACGAGGATCACCAGGAACCCGATAACGTTCATCCAGGCGATCCGGCGGCCTCTCCAGCCGGCGATGAGCCTCCCGTGAAGCAGGCCCGCATAAAGGAACCAGATCAGCAAGCTCGCAGTCTGCCGCCCGTCCTGCCAGTCGAGGTATCCTCCCTGAGTCGTTTTCAGCCAGATGGACCCCGTCAGAATTCCGACCGTCAAGAGGGGGAACCCGATCGTGATGCAACGGTAGCTCAACCGATCCAGGACATCGAGGGAAGGCAGACGGTAGTAGAGTGGGCCGATCTTCTTCTTCTTCAAAATCTTTTCCTGGAGGAGGTACATAGCCGCGAAGCATGCCGAAACCCCCAACAGGCCATCCCCCAGGAAGGCAAACCAGACGTGGGCCGGCAGCCAGTGGCTGTCGAGTTGCCCATCCAACGGGAGGATCTCTTTCGCACGAAAGCTCGCCATCAGGAGCAAGCCCAGGGCCAGGGGGGTCACGAAGGCACCGAGAACGGGCAGTGTGTGACGGATCTGGACCGCAAGGTACACCGCGACCAGCAGCCAGGAGAAAACGATCAGGGATTCGAAACGATTCGTCACGGGCGTGTAACCGGCTTCAACATGCCGGGCAACGATGCTCGCCGTGTGACACACGAAGCCGATGATCAGGATCACGCGAGAGGTCACCCACAAGGGCTTCTTGACCCATACGAGGTGCGCAAGGTAGCCGATGGTCGCGACCGTATAGAACAGGAGCGTGAGGTAGAAAAGGTAGACGTTCATTCGAAGGCCCTGTTTCGTGTCGTGAAGAGAAGACCTGTGCCACTCGTTGAAAAAGCCAGCAAGTTCAGACCTTTCTCCTCTTTCATGGTAATGTATCCTCTCAACCGTTTTCTTGCAAGGCGACGGGTCGGTTTGCGATCGGCTCCGATCGTTGACTTATGTGTCGGCAGTTGGGTATTTAGGTATTAGGTATTAGGTATTAGGTATTAGCTCCCAGCCCCTGCCACCACCAGAACTCTCGATCGTCCTCGTCCTCCTCCTCGTCCTCGTCCTCGAACGGAAGGGTTGGGGGTGGGCTAATACCTAATACCTAATACCCAACAAAGCCCAAGGATCCTACGGAGCACCAGCGTGAAACCTATTCACCTTGGCCTACTGTGCCTAACAACCGCAACCCTCTTGGCGCTTTTCGGGTGCCAGGAGGACGACCTGCTCGGCAAGGGGATCCTGGTGGTGGGGCTCGAGGCGAATCCGACCAACCTCGACCCCCGCCTCTCCACGGATGCCGCCTCCTCACGGATCAACGAGCTCCTCTTCAGCCGCCTGTTCCGAAAGAACGAGGCGGGCGAGCCGGTGGAAGACATCGTGGAGGACTGGGAGCAGGTCGACCCGACCACCTACCGGTTCCGCATCCGGGAGGGAATCCGGTTCCACGACGGCCGTCCGCTGGATGCGCGCGATGTCCGCTACACCTTCATGAGCATGATGGATCCGGCCCTGGGATCGCCCCTGCGGAGTTCTTACCAGATGATCGAGACGATCGAGTGCCCGGATCCCCACACGCTTCTGTTCCGGCTCAGCGAGCCCTACGCCTCCCTGCTGATCAACCTGGACCTGGGCATTCTGGCGCGGCCGACAGGGCAGGGCGCCGAGGGACAGGCCCCGGCCGGGCACATCGGAAGCGGCCCATTTCAGTTTGTTTCCTGGACCCAGAACCACGAGATCCGGCTGAAGGCGAACCCGGGCTACTTCGGGGGAGCGCCCCGAATCCGGGAGATCCTGTTCAAGATCGTTCCGGACGACACGGTGCGAATCCTCGAGCTCCGCAAGGGGACGATTCACTTCCTTCAGAACGACATCGAGCCGGAGGTGCTGCGCAGCCTTGAGAGGGATTCCAGGTTCACCATTCAGAAGCGGCAGGGCACGAACTACTCCTATATGGGGTTCAATCTCAAGGACCCTATCCTTGGAGCTCTCAAGGTCCGGCAGGCGGTCGCCCACGCCATCGACCGAAAGGCGATTATCGAACACCTCCTGGGGGGACTCGCGGTGCCCGCCACGGGGGTGCTCTCGTCGTTGAACTGGTCCTACGAGCCGGCCGTGGAGGTGTACGGATACGACCCCGAAAAAGCGAAACGCCTCCTGGACGAGGCGGGGCACCGGGACCCGGACGGCCCGGGGCCTGCAAAGAGGTTCAGCCTGACCTACAAGACGTCCCAGAACGAGTTGCGGCGCAGGATCGGGGAGGCGATCCAGGGCCTCCTGGGTGAAGTCGGAATCGATGTGAAGATGCGTTCCTATGAATGGGGCACGTTCTTTTCGGACATCCGGAAGGGAAACTTCCAGATCTACACCTTGACGTGGGTGGGCATCACGGATCCGGACATCTATTATTACCTCTTCCATTCGAAGAGCATCCCCCCGGACGGCGCGAACCGGGGAACCTACCTGAATCCTGAGATGGATCAGCTGATCGAGCGTGGAAGGGTTCTACAGGACCGGGAGGAACGAAAAGAGGTCTACGGCCGGATTCAGAAGATCCTGGCACGGGAACTCCCTTACGTGAGCCTGTGGAACGAAGTGAACGTGGTCGTCGCGGACCCGCGGGTCCGAGGGTTCGTCCTTCGTCCGGACGGGGACTTCCTCTCGCTCAAGGACGTCTGGATCGAATAGGGAACAAAGGCAAAAAGGCTGGAGATGCATTCCTACCTTGTCCGGAGGCTCTTGCTCGCCGTGCCCGTCGTGTTGGGCGTGGCGACCCTGGTCTTTCTCCTGATCCACCTGATACCGGGGGATCCGGTGGAGATCATGCTCGGCGAATCCGCCCTTCCTGCGGACCGGGACGCCCTCCGGGAGGCCCTGGGTCTCGACCGGCCGATACTCGAGCAATACGGGTCCTTCCTGTGGGGGCTTTGCAGGGGGGACCTGGGCGACTCCCTTCAACAGCGGAGACCCGTGACCACCCTCATACGGGAGCACTATCCGGCGACCCTGGAGCTGACCCTTGCGGCCATGCTCATTTCTCTGCTGATCGCGCTGCCCGCCGGCATCCTGAGCGGCATCCGACAGTACTCGGTCTGGGATCACTCGACCATGTTCCTGGCCCTGCTGGGCGTGTCCATGCCGAATTTCTGGCTGGGGCCGCTTCTCATCTGGGTCTTCTCGATTCAACTCGGGTGGTTCCCCGTGTCCGGCAAGGGGGGGCTCGCCCATCTCCTGCTTCCGGCCCTCACGCTGGGCGCCTCCATGGCGGCGATCGTGGCCCGCATGACCCGTTCCTCGGTCCTGGAGGTCCTCCGGGAAGACTACGTGATGACCGCACGGGCCAAGGGGCTGTCCGAGGCAAGAATCATCCTGAAGCACGTCCTTCGAAACGCCCTGCTGCCGGTCCTCACGGTCGTGGGCCTGCAGTTCGGTGCCCTGCTGGCCGGCTCGATCATTACCGAGACGATCTTCTCCTGGCCGGGGCTCGGAACCCTCATGGTCAAGGCGATTCAGACCCGTGACTATCCGGTCGTGCAGGGCTGCGTCCTGGTTATTTCCATGAGCTACGTGCTGGTCAATCTGCTCACCGACCTCCTGTACGGAGTCATCGACCCTAGGATTCGGTATGAAGGGATTCGTGAGTAACATTTCTGCGCCTCTCCTGGTGGGCGCCCTGATTCTGAGCGTGCTGGTGGGGCTCGCCCTGTTCGCCCCCTGGCTGGCCCCGCACGACCCTTCGGAAATCCGCCTGGAGGCGAAGCTCGCAGGGCCGAGCCGAGCCCACCTGTTCGGGATGGATGCCCTGGGCCGGGACGTGCTGAGCCGTATCATTTACGGGGCAAGGGTGTCGGTCCTTGTAGGTTTCACAACGGTAGGGATCTGTTTCGTCTTCGGAACGCTCATGGGCTTCCTGGCAGGCTACTATGGAGGGGCCCTGGATGAAGTCATCATGCGGGGCGTGGACATCCTGCTCGCCTTTCCCGGGATCCTGCTGGCCATTACGCTTACGTCTATCCTGGGCCCGAGCCTGCGCAACGTGATCTTCGCACTCTGTGTGATGGGTTGGGTCGGCTATGCCCGGATCGTGCGAGCCCAGGTGCTGGCTCTCCGGGAGTCGGAGTTCGTGCTGGCGGCGCGCGCCCTCGGCGTCCGGGACACCCGGCTCCTGCTGCGACACATATTTCCGAATATGCTCGCGCCGCTCATCGTGGAGGGGACCTTCGGTATAGCAGGTGCGATTCTTGCCGAGGCGGGCCTGAGCTTCCTGGGGCTGGGCACGCAGCCCCCCGCGCCAAGCTGGGGGAGCATGTTGAACGAGGGGAGGCAGTTCTTGTTCGTTTCTCCCCACATGACCCTGGCGCCCGGAATGGCCATCATGACCGTGGTTCTGGGCCTGAACTTTCTCGGGGACGCCCTGCGGGACCGGTTCGATGTGAAGCGCGAGGGGCCCTGGTAACAGAGGAGATTGAAATTCCTGAGGGATATTGATAGACTTTGCAGGTTTAGGGGGGGAACATCCTTACCTTTTTTTCCTTGAATGCTTCCATCGAGATTCTTCAGGATTCGCATGGGATCCGGACGTAAATTACTCCGTTATATCATAGCCTTGGGCCTGCTGACTCTGCTTGCGGCAGCCCTCGCCCTCGTTCTGCTCTACAGGACGTTCACGGCCGATCTGCCGAATATCGCCACGCTGCAGGATTACCGGCCCCGTATCGTCACCAAGGTCTTCAGTGAAGACGGGAACGTGATCGGCGAGTTCTTCATCGAGAAGAGGGAGCTCGTTCCCATGGGCCGGGTGCCCAAGGTTCTCCACGATGCGATCATCGCCGCGGAGGACGCGAACTTCTACGAGCACGAAGGGCTCGATTTCTACGGGATCATCCGGGCCCTCATGAAGAACATCCGGGCCGGGGGGATCGTACAGGGAGGTAGCACGATCACCCAGCAGGTGGTCAAATCACTGCTCCTCACACCGGAAAGGAGTATCCAGAGGAAGATAAAGGAGGCCATTCTGGCCTATCGCCTCGAACGGTCCCTGAGCAAGGAGGAGATCCTTTATCTGTATCTGAACCAGATCTATTTCGGCCACGGGGCGTATGGGGTGCAGGTGGCCGCGCAGAACTACTTTGGCCACGACGTGAGCGAAGTGGACCTTGCGGAGGCGGCCCTGATGGCAGGCCTTCCCCGGGCCCCCTCCCGGTATTCCCCGGCCAGGAAAGGCAACGTTGAACTCGCCCGGGAACGCCAGGAATACGTGCTCGAGCAAATGCTGGGGCAGCAAATGATCTCCCAGGAGGAGGTCGATCAAGCCCTGGCGAGACCGATCCTGGTGGTGGAGAAGGCGGAACAAGTGGAGGACGGCGCGGAAGAAAAAGGCCCGATTTCCAAAGAGGAGATCCTCGGGCGGCCGGAGCCGATTAGGATTCAGCCGTTTCGGAGGATCAACACGGAGATTGCACCCTACTTCATCGATACGGTACGGGAGCATCTTCTGAAGAATTACGGAAAAGAGAAGACCTTCTGTGGAGGCCTTCGCGTCTACACGACCCTCCGGGAGGATGACCAGAAGGCCGCCCAGGAGGCGATCCAGTTCGGCGTGGATGCATACCTGGAGAGGCAACCGGAGAAGGCCCCGGAGGAAGCGGGCAACCCTATCGACGGGGCCCTGCTCGCGATTGATCTTCCGGAGGGCTATGTGCGGGCCATGGTAGGGGGGCTCGACCATGGCCGCAGCCAGTACAACTGTGCCGTTCAGGCGCGAAGACAGCCTGGAAGCGCAATGAAGCCCATGATCTATGGGGCCGCTCTCGACAAGGGGTACACCCCAGCCACGATCATCGTCGACTCCCCCCTGGTGTTCAATGATCCGGTCTTGGAAGAGAAATGGAAGCCGAAAAACTATTCTCGATACTTCGTGGGCCCCACGACCCTTCGGGATGCGCTGACCCAATCCCGGAATGTGGTTACCATCAAGATTCTCCGGGACATAGGGGTGAGCTACGCGATTCGGTATGCCAGGCGGTTGGGGGTGACCTCGCCCCTCTCCCCCGACCTTTCCCTTGCCCTCGGGAGCTCGGAGATCACGTTGCAGGAGTTGCTGGTCGTCTACTCCTCTTTCGCCATGGAGGGCAGGAGACCGGACCCCATATCCATTCACAGGATCGTCGATGCGGACGGAAAGGTCCTCGAAGAGAACCTCCCACACGCACAAGAGGTCATCAGCCCTCAAACGGCCTATCTGGTGACCAGCATGCTCGAGAGCGTTGTGAAGGAGGGGACGGGAAGGGCCGTGCGGTCTCTCGGAATTCCCTGCGCGGGAAAGACGGGCACCACGAACGAGTTCAAGGATGCGTGGTTCATCGGGTATACGCGCGACAGCATCGCAGGGGTCTGGATCGGCCGTGCCAAGCCGCAGAACCTTGGGAAGAAGGAATCCGGGGGGAGGGCGGCGGCGCCGGTGTGGCTGCACTACATGAAGAAGACCGTTCAAAAGGGTGCCAGGAAGGGCTTCTCCATGCCTTCAGGGATGGTGTTCTCTCGAATCGATACCAAGACCGGCCTCCTGGCGACCCGAAGCTCGAAGAAGACGCGTCTGGAGTGCTTCACGGAAGGAACCGAGCCGAAGGAGTTCTCGCCGGAAGAGAGGGATCAGGACGAGGCGGATTTCTTCAAGGAGGAGTTCGATCCGCTCGACTCTCTCCCCATCGCCGCGGACCTGGATAGAGACCCCCTGTAGAGTAGGTGTTCCTTTGTAGAGTAGGTGTTCCTTTGTAGAGTAGGTGTTCGCAGCCCGGGCTGCATCCCCGATTTCACCTTTTACCGATCGAGAGAGACAGAAGGGACATGGCAAGCAAACGAAGGATACAGGATACACTGAAGTTGCTCGTGACCGATGGATGCAACCTTTCGTGCACTTACTGTGTGCCTGAGCTCCAGACGAAGAAGTCGGCCAAGAGAAGAGGTTTGAAGCACACCGAGCTTCTTCGTCTGGTGCGGCCATTGATCGAGCAGGGCGTCACCAACGTCGATTTCAGGGGAGGCGAGCCTCTCACCAAGAAATGGCTCTACCCCTTCCTCGAGGAATTGATTCGGATGCCCCAGATCAAGCGTATAAGCCTCCTGACCAACGGTGTGGTCCTGAAGGATCACGCCGGCGACCTGCAACAACTCGGCGTCAAAGAGCTTGGGATCCATGTGGATTCCCTGGATTTCGAGAGATACATGAAGATCACCCGTGGGGATCACCTCTACAGGGTGTACGCCGGACTGCAGGAAGCCGAGCGGGTCGGGATCGCAAAGATCAGGGTCTACGCCATGATCCTCCGAGGGTTGAATCACAAGGAAATCATCGATTTCGCTCTCCTCACCAAGGAGAATGCCTACGAGGTCGTCTTCCTGGAGTATTCCCCGTACGATGCAGATCAGGTCGGTGGCAAGTCACGCATGGAGTTGCACTACCCCCTTGCCAAGATACGGGAGGAAATCGACAACTTCCAGAAGCTCCTGCCCGTCGAGGAAGAAGGGAACCGGGAAGAGCGCTACAGGTTCGAAGACGGCAAGGGAGTCATCCGGTTCGTCAGCCCGGTGAAGTACCACAAGTGCGTTCGCTGTACCCGTATCGTGATGACCACGGAGGGGATGCTCAGCCCCTGTTTCCTCACGGACAAGACCGTGGACATGCGCCCCTTGCTTGCGCTGAAGGAAGGGCAGGAATCGCCGGGCGTGACGGAAGCGCTTCGCAAGGTCGTCCGGTCCCGCCCCCGCAAGATCCCGAAGCTGGACAAGCCTTTTCGAAACTGTACCCAGTTTTCGTTCCTTGACGAGTAATCCCGACGCGCAGTTCTAGAACAAGCACAAGTGCGCAGGCCGTTCAAAAACGTCCACATGCAAGGCGCACGAAACTTGTCCCCGCGAAGACGGGGATCCAGGTCAATGATTAAACGTACGCAGTCGGTACGCCGCAGAGACGAAGCCATTTGGTGTGCGACCAAGCTGGGGGATTGCCACGCTTCGCTCGCAACAAGCGCCGCAGATGGGGTTTTTTCAACGGCCTGCTAAAGACGCCAGTAGGTCTTCTGCGTGTCGCGAACGTGTTCCACGATCTGTTCGGTTGTATGGGACGCCGTGGGCGAGGCGGCCGGCGGGAGCCCGGGCTCCTGGAGTGCAAGGATGACCCGTTTGATGCTTTGGGCAAGGCCTTCCAGATGATACCCGCCTTCCAGGGTCAGGACGATTTTCCCCTGGCAGCAGGTATCCGCGATTCGCATGAGGATGCGCGTGATTTCCGCATAACCATCTTCCGTTACCCCCATGCCGCCAAGGGGATCCCGGTAGTAGGTATCGAACCCGGCGGAAACGAGGAGGAGATCCGGCTTGAACTGGGTTGCGATCGGCTCGAGGACCTCCTGATAGATCCGGATGAAGTCCTGATCCCCCTGGCCTCCGGGGAGAGGTACGTTTATGGTATAGCCTTCCGCCTCGCCCCTTCCGGTCTCATCCGGCCTTCCCGTGCCCGGGTAGTAGGGGAACTGATGGGAGGAGAAGTACAGGATCGACGGGTCCGATTCGAAGGAGTGCTGGGTTCCGTTTCCGTGGTGCAGATCCCAGTCTACGATCAGGACCTTTTCGGCGAATCCCCTTTTCTGAGCATACCGCGCCGCGATGGCGACGTTGTTGTAGATGCAGAAGCCCATCCCTCTGTTCGCTTCCGCATGATGGCCGGGCGGGCGGACCAGGGCGAACCCGTTCCTGATCCGGCCGGAGCAGGCCGCATCTACAAGAGTGCAGAGGCCCCCTGCGGCGAGTTTCGCCACCCGATAGGTCTCCGAAGAGACGTGCGTGTCCGGGTCGAGCTGGCGATGTCCGCAGTCCCGCGTCGATTCGATCTTCTGATGGTACGATTCGGTGTGGATCCACTGGATTTCTTCCGCCGTGGCCTCCCGGGCCTCCAGGACTTCGGTCTTGCCTTGCAGTTCCTGATCTTCCAATATGGAATAGACAGCGTGGAGGCGGTCCGGGTGCTCCGGGTGGAAGTCCGAAGTGATGTGTTCCAGGTAGGCGTTGTCTCGGATCAATCCTGTGCGCGCCATGGTTGTCCCCTCAGGGTCTGTTGAGATGGATCCTGTCTCTTTGATACCGGGTTTCAGGAGAATTGACAAGTCGAGTGCAGCCGGGTTGACCTTATCGGGTGGTTCGGATAGGAAAAAAGAAGGCGAAACCGACGGAGAAAGAGAATGCCTATACGGGAGAAGACCTTGGAGGAGTTGCTGGACAGGATCGGAGTGCAGTTCCGCACGCGGGTCCGGAAGGCGATCGGCTACGAAGAGGAGAAGGCAATCGGGAAGGCCCTTCACGAATGGGAGGAGATCGTCAGCGACGCCAGAAGGGAAGGGAAGGACGTCTCCGTCATTCAGGACCACCTGAAACGACTGCATCAGCTCTGGTGGCAGAAAGGAGGGCCCCAGGGGAAGGAACCCTTGCCGGAGTCCTTGAAACGGGCCGGACCTTCGAGCGGGGAAGACGGGGATCCGAATGGGGACAAGAACTACACGACGCTCAAGAAAACCTTCCGTACCGAGTTGCAGAACCTTTGCGTTGCCGAAGGCGTTGACCTGGTCTCTCGGAGCGACGACAACTTGCTCCGTATCCGGAGCCTTCTCGACGAGATCATCAAGGAACGCCTGAAGGAAATCCCTGATTGGGTCAAGCGTAAGGATCTCATGGAAGAGATCATGAACGAAGTCCTGGGGTTGGGCGTCCTCGAGGAGTACCTGAAGGACCCGAAGGTCAACGAGGTGATGATCAACGGGAGCGACGTCTATTACGAACGGGATGGCCGGATCTTCGACGCGCCCCGAGGCTTTGCCAGCCCCGATGAGGTCCGGCAGGTCATAGAGAGAATCATCCATCCCATCGGAAGGCGGGTGGATGAATCGAGTCCTCTGGTGGACGGCAGGCTGCCGGACGGGTCCCGGGTGAACATCGTCGTGCCGCCCGTCGCCCTGGACGGGCCGGTCATTACCATTCGGAAGTTCTCCCGGGCCATCTTCTCTGCGGATGCGTTGATCGAGAACCAGAGCATCTCCCGGCAGATGGCCGAGTTCTTCGGACTCATGGTGGTGCACCGGCTGAACGTGATGATCACAGGCCGGACGAGTTCGGGCAAGACGACGCTGCTCAACCTGATCAGCAATTTCATCCCGAGCGGGGAGCGGATCGTCACCATCGAGGAGATGGCGGAGTTGCAGTTGCGCCAGCGTCACGTGGTGCGACTCGAGACCCGGGCCCCGAACGTTCAGGGCAAGGGGGAGATCACCGTTCGGACCCTGTTCCGGAATGCCCTTCACATGCGGCCGGACCGGATCATTGTGGGGGAGTGCCGTGGCGCGGAGACACTCGATATGCTCCAGGCCATGAACACCGGCCACGACGGCTCTATCAGCACGGCACACTCCAATTCGCCCAGGGATCTCTTTGCACGACTCGAGGCGATGATCGGAATGAGCGATCTGCCGCTGAATGACCGGACGGTGCGGAAACAGATTACCTCGGGAATCGATATCGTGGTCTATTGTACCCGCTATCCGGACGGACAGAGAAAGGTCACGAGCGTCTGTGAGGTCCAGGAGGGAGAAGAGGGGGGCGAGGAGATCGCGTTGCGCGAGATCTATCGGTTCGAGCGGCTGAGCTCGCGGGACGCGGACAGGTTGGAGGGCCGGTTTGTCGCGACCGGGTTTGTCCCCTCCTTTGTAAAGGAAAACCCGGATCTCGACGAGGATCCGGCCGTGCAAGCACTTTTTTCATAAGGAATCGAAAGACATGGAACAGAACGAGCGAGTCGAGAATGTCCTGATCGTCGGCAGCGGCGCAGCCGGCCTGACCGCGGCCATCTATGCGGCAAGAGCCAACCTGGAGCCCCTCGTCCTCGAGGGAATGCAGCCGGGCGGGCAGCTTACGATCACCAGCGATGTGGAGAACTATCCGGGATTTCCGGAGGGAATTCAGGGGCCGGACCTGATGGATGCCATGAAGAAGCAGGCCCAAAGGTTCGGGGCCCGCTGCCTGAACGAGGATGTGGTGGAGGTGGGCCTGGACGCTCGCCCCTTTACCGTCCGGACGGACAGGGCGGAGTACGCCTGCAAGAGCCTGATCATTGCGACCGGGGCCTCGGCCAGGTTCATGGGCCTTCCGAGCGAGCAGCGCTTCATGGGGAAGGGGGTCTCTGCCTGTGCCACGTGCGACGGGTTCTTCTTCAAGAACCAGGAGGTGATGATCGTGGGTGGAGGGGACACGGCCTGTGAAGAGGCACTGTTCCTGACCAACTTTGCCAAGAGGGCTCGTATCATACACCGAAGGGACGAGCTGCGGGCCTCGAAGATCATGCAGGAAAGGGTGATGAAGCACCCGAAGGTGGACGTTATCTGGGATGCAGTGGTGGAGGAGATTCTGGGAGAGGACCCGAAAGGGGTGACCGGGGTGAGGCTGAAGAACACGAAGAGCGGGGAGACCTTTGAAGAGGCTTGCGACGGCGTGTTCGTTGCCATCGGTCACGTGCCGAACACCTCGGCCTTTCAAGGAAAGATCGAGACCGACGAGAAGGGGTACATCCTCACCCGGGACGGTACCTGCACGAATGTGGTCGGCGTCTTCGCCGCGGGGGATGTACAGGACTCCAAGTATCGTCAGGCCGTGTCGGCTGCCGGCAGTGGGTGCATGGCGGCCCTGGATGCCTTTCACTTCCTGGAGGACACGGGTGGAATCGAATAGTGTGAGGTGATCATGAGGAAGATCCTTTTAGGACTGTGTGTTGCGATTGCGGTCATCGCCCTGGCGGCGGTTGTTCTGGTCAACCAATGGACGAAGACGCCTTACGGAAAGCTCGATCCCAAGGCAGCGGTCTTTCTGAAGCTGTTCGAAGTGACCTCCGGAGACATGGTCATTGGCGAGGTCCCTGTGGAGGACCTCCGCGCGTGGTACGAAGGCCAGGCGAAGAGCGCGGGGATCGAAGTCGAGAGCGTGGAAGACAGGGAGATCCCAGGACCCCACGGCACCATTCCGATTCGCATCTATACCGCCGAAGGAACCGGGAAGCGTCCCATCATCGTGTACTATCACGGCGGGGGATGGGTCATCGGAAGCATCAACACGCACGACAACGTTACGAGATATCTCGCGAATGCCTCCGGGGCTATCGTGGTCTCCGTTGACTACAGGCTGGCGCCGGAGAACCCCTTCCCGGCCGGCGCGGACGATGCATACGCAGCCCTGGAGTGGGTTTCCGAGAACGCCGAGAGCCTGGGGGGGGATCCTGCCAGGATTGCCGTCGCAGGCGACAGCGCGGGGGGAAATCTATCTGCCGTCGTTTCTCTCAGGGCCCGGGACCGGAATGGCCCCAAGGTCCTCTGCCAGGGCCTCATCTATCCTGCCACCAACCTCTCCGCACTGGACACCCAGTCCCACAAGGACTTTTCCGAAGGCTTCTTTCTCACAAACGAAGCGCTGGAATGGTTCCGGTCGCAGTATGTGCCCAAGCCGGAAGTCCGGACGGACCCTTATGTATCGCCTCTTCTGGCAAAGGACCACAGCAACCTGCCTCCTGCCGTCGTGATCACGGCACAGTTCGATCCTCTCCGGGACGAGGGTGAGGCATACGCGGAGAAGCTCGAGCAGGCGGGTGTTCCGGTGGAGTTCGTTCGCTTCGACGGCATGCTCCACGGGTTCATCTCTTTCGTGGGTCTCATGGACCAGGCAGCCGACGCCCTCGACCTGATCGCCGCCCGGGTCAAACAGGTGAACTGAGCCTACTCCCGCTCACCATCGTTTCCAGAACACACTCGGTTTCAAATTGAGTCCGACGGGAACCCTGAACGATGCTCACCTCCGCCCTGGCGACGGACTGGCTCCAGTAGGGCGTAACAGGAGTCTGTCCATGGTAGAAGAAGGGCATGCATTCCAGTACTTCGGTGGATAGCACCTTTGCCTGAACCACGAGGCCGGGCCGAGAGAATTTGACGTCGGTATTCCAGGCCATGTTCGTGTCTACGCCAGGCCGAGGCGCGTGCTTGTCTATCTTCTGCCAGTTCACCAGCAACCCGGAGATGTCTGCAGTAGCCAGAAGAGGTTTCCCCTCTTTCAGCACGCAGGCAAAGCCTCCACGTGTCTCTTTCTTCGGCTTGAGAAGGCCCGGAGGGTGAACACCTGTTCCGGATAGGATGGTCCAGGGGGGATGGTCGATGTGCAGCCAGTACCAGGCCTCTGTAAACTCGTACAGGGGAAAGCTGAACCTCCCTTGTTCATGATACCCCGTACCGCGGACATCAAAGGCTTCGCCGTCCAGCACCATGCGGCCTTCCATCCTGCCTCGGGGGACAAAGGGAGCGTAGTGGAAATAGTCCCGCGTGGAGAAGGATCGCCTGGCAAGCATCATCCCCCATCGGGGAATTTGGGCAGCCGGTCCGAAGGGCGACCAGGGCGGGGTGTCCGGGGTGAGCACGAGTTCATAGCCCAGCCGGCCGGCCTTGGCCTCGAGGATGTATCTGCCCAGGTCATCCTCTGCCGGTCCCTTTTCGAATGTGGCCGAGCAATCCTCCCCGAAGCGGGCCCCGAATTCCCCCGTTCGTGGGAAGAATTCAGAGGGTGAGAACGAGAGAGGCTCTCGGATGATGTCTCCATCCGGTCTCTTCAAGACGACGTTCAGGAAGGGCTGGTCCGTAGCCTGATTTTCGATCCTCCCCTTGAATGCCGGCAGGAAGTACGTCAGGAGCCGGTGCCCGTCCTCAAACGCCGCGTCAAAATACCACCATTGCAGGTGGGCATCGGGAGCGTATGCCGCGGCACTCTGGGGGATTCGCTTCCGCTTCATTTGTCGTGCCCGCTCAGTCATTCATCGTGTATGTGCCCTTCAGTGAGTAGATGTGGTCACGTAGAACGCGTTCAAACCTCGCTTCGTTCACAACCGGCTTCTGGATCATTTTCTGACACAGATCCATCTGCTCGTCTGTGCTGCTCGTCTTGAGGTAGAGTTCCAGGGCGTATTTCGAGAAATCTCTCACCATGACGTCGAAGATCTGATCGATCACATCGTCTTCTATGCTGTAGATCGGCTTGTTTTCAAGGATGAGCTGCCCGTAAGGAACCAGAGTAAACAGTTCCCCAAGGGTGAGAAGGAAGTCCAGGTCCTTTGCCTGGTCTGCTGTAGGGGTTGCTTTCATGAGGAATTCCTTGAAGACCTCGATCTGGTTCCTGAACAGGGTCACATTGGGGATGTCCACGCTGCTGTACGCGACGTTGTAGTCGTGAAACTGGATCTTCCCCAATCCCTTGGTGGCCCCCTGTTTGAAGAGAAAGTCATCGTTCTCGAGGCCGTTTCGCTTCCCGATCTCCGGGAAGTTGCCGGGGTTGAAGAAGTAGTTGCTCATGAACTTGATGATGAGGGCCATGTTTACGTGAACCGTGCCTTCCAGCTTGGGAAGGGCACGAATGTCCCTGGCCGCCATCTCGAAGTAGGTGTCTTTCTCAAACCCCTTTGCCGCAATGACGTCCCAGAGGTGATTGATTACATCTTCCCCCTGGGAGGTGACTTTCATCTTCACGATCGGATTGTAGAGAAGATATCGCCTGTCTTCGGCCGATGCGCCGCGCATGTAGTCGGCAGCCCTCAGAGCGAAGAGCTTCATGGCCGCGAGCCGACAGTAGGCATCGGAGAAAAGCTGCTTGATCTGAGAGAACTCGGCAACGCTCTGCCCGTAGAGGATGCGACCGGATGCGTGATCGAGGGCCTCATAAAAGGCGTGTGTGCAGATCCCTATGGAAGCCCAGCCAAGATTGAATTTGCCCACATTGATCGTATTCAGTGCGGCGTCCCAGGCATCCCGGCCTTTTGCCAGAATATCGGCTTCCGTTATCGGATAGTCGTGTAGAGCGTATTCGGCGACAAAGTTCTGGGAGTTGACAACGTTCTTCACGCATTCGTATTTCCCGTGTTTCGAACCAACCACGAAGAACACGTAGTCGCCTGTGTCCGACATCTTCGCAAAGGTGGATACAAGCGCTGCCTCGTTGGCGTTTCCGATGTAGTACTTGCGGCCGTTCGCTTTGTAGCCCCCCCCCGCTTCCGGGGTCAGGGCCATCTCCGAGGAGTAGAGATCCGCTCCGTGTTCCTTTTCAGAAAGGCCGAACGCGAAGATTCCGCCCTCCTTCAGAAGGCGTGCCGTCTGCTTCTTCACTTCCTCGTTTTCCCCTATCCAGATGGGACCGAGGCCGAGGATGGAAACCTGCCAGGTGTACCAGTAGGGCAGGCCGTAGAAAGCAAGGATTTCGTTGAACTCGCAATTTCGATACGTGTCCCAACGGGTGTCCGGATCTCCCCCTCCGTACGGTGCGGGTGTGAGAAGTGTCGAGAATAGCTTTTCCTTCTTCTGAAATTCCAGGAAGTCGGCGTACCAGGTCCGTTCCTGGTCGTCCTTCTTGACCTTCCCTCGTCCCTTGTTTTCAAAGAATGCAATGGTCTTGAGCATGATGTCCCTCGATTTTTCGTCAAGGTACTCTCGATCATGCTTCTTGGGATTCAGCAGAATCATGCCGGGCTCCTTTCATTCGCTATAGGACTCCTGGAGTTCGTATTTCTTAACCTTTCCGGATGCCGTGCGCGGGAGAGGCTGCTGCTGAAGAACATATTTCTTCGGAACCTTGTAGGCTGCAAGCTCTTCCTTGCATATCGTTTCGATTGCCGGGATAGAGATCTCCGCCCCCTCTTTGGGAACGAGAATCGCGCAGCCCACCTCGCCCCACTTCGGGTCCGTGATGCCGATCACGGCCGTCTCGGCGACCCCCGCATCTTTCAATATGACGTTCTCGATCTCTGCAGGATAGACATTGAGCCCCCCGCTGATGTACATGTCCTTGATTCGACCGGTGATATAGATATACCCCTCTTCGTCATACTCGCCCATGTCACCCGTACGCAACCAGCCCTCCACAAAGACGTCCTGGTTCGTCTCCGGCCGGTTCCAGTACCCCTTCATGGTAGCAGGGCTTCGGAGGATGATCTCCCCCTTGGTCCCCGGAGGAACGCGGTTCATGGAGTCGTCCACGATCAGGGCCTCGCAGTTGGTGAGCGGTTTTCCCACAGAGCCGATCTTCCGGATGGCGTCCTGCTTGCTGAGACATATGGCGATGGTAGGCCCCTCCGAAAGCCCGTATCCTTGTACGAGGGTGCTCTTCGGAAGGAGAGCGTTGAATTGATCGATCACCGTTACGGGTACGGGCGCAGCTCCTGAAGCGACGAATTCAAGGCTGCTCAGGTCGAATTCTTTCAAGTCGGGATAGTCCACTAGCTGTTTGAGAATAGAGGGGACCAACAGCACCTTGGTGATCCTCTCCTCCTGGATGATCTCGAGCAGGGGGCCTATCTCCAGACCGCCACTCGGCACGACAACAACGGTCCCGCCCATCCACAGAGCAGCGAGGACAAAATCGTGAAAGCCTGCTGCCCAGCAGAGTCCGGGCACACAAAGGTAGCGATCCTTCTCCGCAACTGTAAAATCACCGATCTGATGAAAGGAATTCCACAGAATCGTGCCCTGGGTGTGCATGGCTCCCTTGGGAAAGCCGGTCGTACCCGAAGTGTACTGCAGGAGGAAGAGGTCGTCGGCCTGAGGCGGGTGCCCTCCCGGGGGGGCGGCTTCATGCTTTTGCATGAGGTCTGTGTAGGAGAGGGCGGGTGCGGGCGGGGTTTCCCGGCCGACACAGATCACACTGTCTAGATCCGGGGTCGCCTCGCTGCTCGGGTCGACCAGCGGCAGGAGATCCTGGCCGACCAGCAAAACCTTCGCTCCAGAATCGCGGACGATGAACTCGACTTCCTTGGATTTCAGGAGAAAATTAACAGGCACCATCACCGCCCCTAAGCTGGCCAAGGCGAAGAATATATCGAACCACTCGGAGCAGTTTCTCAGGAGTACGGCTACGCGATCCCTCTTGTTCACCCCCAGGGAAGACAGGGCACTGGCAAGTCGGTACGACCGGTCACGCAACTCCTGGTAGGTTATCCTCTCATCTCTGAAGACCACGGCCTCCTTGCGTGGGTCCACATAACTGCCCTGGTCCAGCCGTCTCAGAAAGTACCCAAAGTCCATGATCTCCACTCCCGTAAGGTTTGCCTCGCTGAAAGACCCGCCTCCAACAGTCTACCCCCTGCTGGGTCTCATGTCAGCAGGCCCACGGGACCCATGTCCGGCCCATCGATGCGATTCATCACTTATCCCTTAAGCCTCTCCCTCAACTCTCTCTTCAGAACCTTGCCGGTAGCGCTCACCGGGATTGAATCGATGAAGAAGACTTCCCGGACGTGCTTGTATTTGGCAACCTTTTCGTTTACGAAGTCCATGACCTCTTCCGGTGTGGCTTTGGTTTCGGGCTTGAGCTGAATGAAGGCCACGGGTATCTCTCCGCCTTTTTCATCATTCTTGCCCACAACGGCACAGTGGGCCACCTTCGGGTGCTCGAATAGGATCTCCTCCAGTTCCCGGGGATAGACGTTGTGCCCCTTGTAGATGACCATGTCTTTCTTGCGATCCGTTACGTAGAAATAGCCATCCTCATCGTAGCATCCTATGTCACCGGAGTGAACCCAGCCGTCGATGAAAACCTGGGCCGTCTCCTCCGGCTTCTCCCAGTAGCCCCCCGCAACCTGAGGGCCTTTCATGCATATCTCGCCTTCCTTACCAGGGGGCAGGGGATCTCCGGTCTCCAGGTCTATCACCTTGGTGTATGTGTCAAAAACCGGGATTCCTACCGAACCAGGCTTTAACCCATCACGGGTAGGGGGATTAAGGTTTGCAGTGCAGACGACTTCTGTCATTCCGTATCCTTCGCATACCACACCTGAGAAGCTCTCGAGCATCTGTTCGAGAATCGGCACGGGCAGAGGAGCTGCACCGGATGCCACGAGCCGTACCCTGGACACATCCGTTTTCTTGAACTCCGAATCCTGGACCATAGGGATGAAGAGTTGAGGAGCTCCGCCGAGCATATCTGCCTTATACTTCCCAATGGCCCCGATGTATTCAGCAGCGTAGAAGCGGGGAAAGACGATCATCGTTCCTCCGCAATATACGGGAGTATTCAGATAGGCAATGGTTCCCATGGCATGAAACCACGGAACCACGACAAGAGCCGTTATCCCCTCTTCAATAGACGGTTGCTCGTTTCCAAGTTCCCTTTCGACCAGGGATAGGTCTGGGCTGAGAATGCCATTCCTGTAAGTGACATCTCCTCCCATAAACCAATGAACTTGCTGAAGTACATTGACCACCACGTTATAGTGGGAAACCATGACCCCTTTCGGAAGGCCTGTCGTCCCTCCCGTGTAAGCCAGATGCGCAATGTCTTTCTTTGGGTCAATCTCCTCATTGACGGGATCGGAGTCCCCCTCTTCCAGTAGCTTCAGGAAGTCTTCCCCTTTCTCGATGGGCTGTTTCGTGAGGGCCTTTACAGGTGCAGAGACAGGTGGGTACGTGTCGGAAAGGCTTGTCACAATGAGTCTCTGGACTCTTGTCTTGCCGAGAATATTGTCAAAAACCGCTGCAAGGAGATCCAATGTTATCAGGGTGTCCGCGCCGGCGTCATTTAACTGATGCTCGAGCTCCCTCTCCCCGGCAAGAGGGGAGCAGGGCACAAATATTGCTCCCAACTTCATGATTGCATAATAGGCGATGGCAAACTGCGGACAGTTGGGCAGGTGGATAGCCACCCGATCCCCCTTCTTGACGTCTCTTACTTTGAGCGCATTTGAGAACCTGTTGCTTAGCGTCAGGAATTCCTGGTAAGTGAGCTCCATGCCGGCAAATCTCATCGCCACAGTATCCGGGTATTTCGCAACAGTGGAGTTGAGGAATTCATAGATCGGTATGACCGGATAGCTTAACGATTTCGGCCTTCCCTTCGGCCATGCCTTGAAGTTCTTTTCTTCCTTCACGAGCTAACCTCCTTCTGTTGTCAATCGGCAGGCCTTACACGGGCGTCGTGGGCCAGAGTAATTGCTTCTGCTAGAGCGCTACGGCGAGCCGTTCCTCGCGGACGACCCGGGCGCAAATGAAGCTGATATGATCCAGCATCGTAAGGCCGTCCGACCGACCCCAGAAATACCTCCTCTGTGTCTCCTCCGAAGACAGCCGCTCGACGACTTCAAAGCCGAGCCGGTGGAGTGCGTTGCCCATTTCTTCGTCGTGGAACCCTGTAATCATGGGTTCCCCTCTACGATGAGTGGCTCTTAGCAACCTGCTGAACGCCTCGGAGGCGGGCTTTCCCTCGAGTGGGTCAGAGGCACAATAAGTGAAGACGATCGTACTGCCTTTTGCGGCACAAGAGGATATATCGCCGAGCGTCCTGAGGACGGCGCTCTTTTCGATATACACGACCGTGCCGAGCCACGAAAAGAACGCAGGAACGTCGGAGGAGAAGGGGGCCCTTGCCAGAGCCCTGGCCAGCGATTCTTGCTCAAAGTCCACAGGGAGGAAGAAGTGCGTTTTCGGGAGCGATTTGCCGATTTTAGCGATTTGTTTCTTCTTCAACTCCAATGTGGCCGGGAGATCTATCTCAATGACAGTAAGGAAATCGGCCAGGTCCGGCCTCCGCAAGGCGAAAGAATCCATTCCCGCGCCGAGGAGAACGTATTGCGAGACGCCTTCGCGAATCGCCGATTCGAGCTGCTCCTCCGCATAACGAGCCCTCGCGACCAAATCCCCAATCACCGGGTGTACCCAGCCGTAGAGCATGTCCCTGTTGACCAGCCAATACAGGAGTCGGCTTCCGATGATCCTCTGCCATCGTCGACTCGTCAGCCGCACCGCATATGGGTCCTCGAAGATCTTCGGTTCACCATGCCGAAGCAAATGGATCGCTCTCAGTGCCGCCGTATTCTGTGAGGTTCGGCTCGCTTCGTCGGCCTTCATGGCCAAGCGCTCGCTGCCCGCCCTGAACAGGACTTCGCGTGCTCTGGGTTTTCGGGCCCGCAGGCGAGGTATCTCATATTGGCCCTCTCCGGCGGTGAAGGGTTCGGATGGTTTGCGCAGGGGAGTGTTTCGTTGGTGTGCCAGCAATTGTTCTGTATTATAGAAAACAAGAATAAAAATCGGCAAGAATTATTTTCGATTTTCTGGCGTCGTCAAGGGCGTACCTGTGAGAAATAGGGTTCATTTCCATTCAGTTATCAGAATCTGGCGCCTTGGCATGACCGTTTCGACCTGAAAGTTTCAGTGGTTTGATTCGTATAGTCACTGAAATGATATACCAGGCTGTGGCAGGCAGCGTCCGTCAGGCGGGCATACTACATGTAGAGTTCTGTCATCCCCGCGAAGGCGGGGATCCCCCAGCGCAGAGGCAACCCGCCTAATAAGCATACATCAGGTAGTTCTGCAGCCCCACGTAGGTCCTGGACCCCAGATAGTAGAGCGAAACAGCGGTGAACAGCGCAAGACTAGCCTCTGTAACCTTGTCTTGCGTGACGTTCCTTTTCGCCCATCTCTTTAAGCCTTCCAACGGTGAGGACACATCAACGGGCCTGTGCAATCTCACCGTGTTTCTGGTTGCCAACATTTCCATACCCTCCTTTCTCGATTTCCTTTGCATCAAGGGACTCGGTCCCTGGATCCCCGGACCTAGTACGTCTGAAGAATCTGCGCCAGAACCAATCCCACGTAGCCGGCCACAACCAGCTTCGAGATCGCCACAGAAGTCCTCTCCCTCGAGAAGGTCCTCTTGGCCCAAGCCTTCACCCTACCCATGTCCGTCTGATTTCCTCTGAGTGTCTGTGCGTCCGTTCTCATTTTTCTATCCTCCGTGTTTGGGTTTGTTGTTTGATCGGGGGGTAGAGCAACGGCCATGCCAACACGCTGATGGAAACATAACTCATTGAAAAACAATAATATTAGTGGGAGGAAACACACTTCGGGTTGCCCAAATATCTACATATTTACTGTGCGAGTGATAAGCAGCTATACAAAAGACAATCCCGTAGACATGGGCTGCCAATCCCCATCCTCGTCGCTCCAAGGGTGCAGAACTCAAAGAAATCATTGACTCTTTTATCTTGATTTTCTAGAGTTTAGAACACTCCCGAGCACCAGCACCCGGAGCCACTCCCACCTATCCTCCTTGTGAGAATGGAGAAAACAACATGGCAGACAAAACATACGATGCCGTGATTATCGGAGGCGGAAACAAGGCGTTGCTGCTTGCTATGTACCTGATCAAGTACGGCGGAATGACTGTCGGCATTTTTGAAAGAAGACATGAAATCGGGGGATGTCTAGCGACTGAAGAGATATCTGCCCCCGGTTTTCGGGGCAACACACATGCCAACATCATTCTGCCATGGTACTACTTGCCTGTCTGGCGCGATTTTCCTGAGTTCTGGGAATATGGTGCGCAATGGGATCAGTACCTATGCAGTGATGGCTTTGTTTTCAGAGATAATGAGACCTGCCTGGCGATCTACAGTGACAAACATGATCCATCTCAGGAACGGACCGAAAGGGAGATCGCCCGCTTCTCGGAAAAGGATGCCAAAAAGTGGCGGAAAATCTGCAATCTTGAACAGAGTGACGAATACCAGAACGTTCAGATGGACATGCTCTTCCTTCCCGCCGAAATGCGTATGGCCCCGGAGGTTATACAACGTCAGATGGAGGTGTTTCCGAAACTCATTGAAGCTGATATGGAACCAGATGGCATGATACTCTCTGCAAGCCCATATCGTGCGGCACGGGAATGGTTTGAGAGCGAAGAACTGCAGTCCTGCCTTCTTCGGTTTGCGGTTACCGGTGCATTTGATATTAATGAGCCGGGTAACGGCGTAATGGTCTTGGGAATGGCCACGTCATTGCCCACGATCGGCTTCAACCGTGGCGGGACCCATATGATAGCCCACGCCGCTCATCAAGTGCTCAATCATCTTGGATGTGAATTTCACATCAATAAAGAGGTGGAGAAAGTCATTATCGAAAACGGCACTGCTAAAGGAATACGACTCAATGATGGCACCGAGATAGGAGCCCGCAAACTGGTCGTAAGCACCCTGAATCCTAACCAGCTTATATTCGACTTAATCGGAAGGGAACATGTTGAATATAAGCTTGCAAGGCGTGTCGAGCTTCTTGAAGATGTGTTCGGTTGTATCATGTGGTACAGCTTTGCCGTTCATGAAAAGCCAAGGTATAGAGCAGAAACCTTCAATCCCGACATTAATGAAACCGAATGGCTTGGGTTGCAGCCTGATCCTGACCCCATACATATAGCAAGGGAATGCAGGCACGCGAAACTCCTGGAATGGCCGCCACCCAAAGATGACTATTGTCCTACAGTCTGGTGCAACAGTAT
>Ga0180434_10000993_pt1 | contig 41742 bp, 38 predicted proteins | sample SS_ome_7_FD_132453 | JGI IMG/M metagenome (GOLD analysis project Ga0180434, IMG submission 132453) | Hypersaline lake sediment archaeal communities from the Salton Sea, California, USA - SS_1_D_2 metaG | ecosystem: Environmental > Aquatic > Non-marine Saline and Alkaline > Hypersaline >... | reverse complement strand
TTGATGAATTCTTTAAAACTTTTTACGGACTGCAGTGTGTGTTTGATGCGCTCGATTGCGACAGCAAAATAACTTTTACCACCCTTATCCTGTGGACGCTTATCTTCTTTGATCCACAGAAAAGCGGGGATAGCAAAGAGAATAAAATACAGCGCGGTAAATACAAGGGAGAACCGGACATAAAAAGTGTCCCCGGGATTCAGCTGGATCATGACCAGCACAATAATTAAGCAGATAATGCCACCTGCTGATCCAATTGCCCATCCATTTCCAGAGACTTTCGCGATCTCGTCATCGTCGGCGATATCTGTCAGTAAACCGTTATAAAAGGTCTGCCCGCTACGGTAACCGATCTCCGCAATGATGAACAGCACCATGCCCAGCAGAACATCCCCTTTCTGCACAAAGAAGAGTAAGGCAGTAAAGATGGTTGAGATCGCGGTCATGATGAACAAAAATGTTTTCTTGCGGTGGGAATAGTCTGCCATCGCTCCAAATATGGGAGAAATGACGGCAACAACTGCCATTGAGATGGTGAGCGCTAAGCCCCATAAAGCGGAGCCCTCAGCGGTACCAACTACTCCCTCTTTGAAGTACGAGGCATATACCGCTAATAAAACAACTGCAGCGTATGCTGAGTTGCCAAAATCATAAAGATACCAGGCCCACTGCGCGCGCTTTTTTTCTTTACTCATGTCTTTTTTAATCATCATCATTTCCTTTTTCTACAATTACAAATCCAATAAATATTTGCATATTTTATCACTTTGCTTAACACATTTATTAATTGAATAGTTTCGAGATGATGGGGACTTTTTCTAACCTTAAAACTTAAAAAACCAAGCTTAAAAAATAGGATTGGTTCATTTTTGCTTAAAAATATTAATATTTTGATTTATCCGTGTATGTTATTGATGTGATTGCCCTGCCCGACCCCGAAATAAGTAAAGCCAATATCCCTGAGCTGTTCGCTGTCCCATTGATTGCGGCCATCAACAAGCACCGGAGTACGCATCAGTTTATAGATTCTCTTGAACTCCAGTTGTTTAAACTCATTCCATTCCGTTGCCAGAATGAGCGCATCTGTTCCATCGGCTGTGTCATAAGGACTATCACATAACGCGATATCCGGCAGTTTTTTTGCGGCGTTTTCCATTGCCTGAGGGTCGTATGCCTGAACAATGGCGCCTTCATTCAATAATAAATGGATGATCTCGGTTGATGGCGCTTCCCGCATATCATCGGTGTTGGGTTTAAAGGAAAGACCCAGAATGCCAATTTTCTTTTCTGCGAGAGAACCGCCCAGGACGTTGCGCAATTTATAAACAACCCTGCGCCTTTGATTGCGATTAATATCCATAACTGCCTGGAGCAGTTGCGGATGGGTATTATTTAAAACTGCCATGTGGGCAAGTGCTTTGACATCTTTCGGAAAGCAGCTGCCGCCCCAACCCAGCCCCGCGTCCAGAAAACTCCGCCCGATGCGCTTATCCAATCCCATGCCATCCGCCACTTCACGGACATCTGCACCCAGCTCATCGCAAATATTTGCGATCTCATTAATGAATGAGATGCGGGTTGCCAGGAAGGCGTTTGAGGCGTATTTGATCATTTCCGCGGTGCGCAGATCGGTAATCAGAATGCGCGTTCGCAGCGGACCATATAACTCTGCAACCCTTTCAGCTGCCGAATGATCCAATGATCCTAAAACGACCCGGTCGGGTTGCATGAAATCGTTGATCGCGCTGCCCTCTCGAAGAAATTCAGGATTTGAAACTACAGAGAAAGGGGTGTCCTTTTGATCGCGTGTGCGCTCCATGATGTCGGAAACCCAATCACCGGTACCGACCGGAACAGTCGATTTATTTACAACGATGATTGGGTGGTCTACCATTTCTGCGATCTTTTCAGCGGCTGCATGCACATATTGAAGGTCCGCTTCGCCATCAACACCTGAGGGTGTACCGACAGCGATGAAAGCGAATTCGGCATCTTCCAGCGCTTTTTCATAATCTGTGGTGAAGCACAGGCGTTTTGCTTTTACATTACGCTCGACAATCTCTTCTAAACCCGGCTCGTAGATGGGCATGATGCCACGCTTTAGATTTTCAATACGGTTCTTGTTGATATCCAGACAATACACAGTGTTGCCAAGATCAGCGAAACAAACACCGGTTATCAGACCAACATAACCCGTTCCAATCACACAGATATTGCTCATACGATTTCCTTTATTTCTGGACAAAAATTATAGCTTAAACTATGCGGCTTTTATGGGTGCTTTTACGTAAGTGCTACAATGGTGCAATATGAAAAATAGAAATATCCAACGCTTCTATCTTGAATCATTGGGCTGTGCAAAGAATTCAGTCGATTCCCATGCCATGGCCGCCATGCTTCTAAAAGCGGGATACAACGCGGCGCAGGATGCGCACAGCGCTGATGTGATTATTGTCAATACGTGTGGGTTCATCAAACCTGCGCAGGATGAATCAATCGACGTGTTAAATGATTATGCTGCCCAGAAAGTCAAAGGGCAATATCTGATCGCTGCCGGCTGTTTGAGTGAACGGGATCGTCAAAAGTTAACAGATAAAGTACCCGGTTTGGATGCGGCCTTGAGCACCAGGCGCTGGGTGGATATCCTGCAGGTCATCAATCATCTTTCGGAATCGTCGGATACCCCCTATTATCATTTTCCCCCCGCAGAATCATTGATAACAGACTATGAACATGTGCATATCGTTGCTGTGCAGGGGAAAAGCGCATACTTAAAGATTGCCGATGGCTGCGATAGGCATTGCGCGTTTTGTGCTATTCCTTCGATCAAGGGAAGAATGGTCAGCCGGCTGCCTGAAGATATCTACCGTGATGCGGAATATCTTGAAACACTTGGCGTCAAAGAGATCATTCTGATTGCACAGGATACAACCGCTTATGGCCGTGATCTGGGCTTACATAATGGGCTTGCCACATTATTGGAGAGTTTGGTTGAGCGAGTGAAAAAAGTACCATGGATACGGATCATGTATACTTTCCCCGGTGCGATCACGGAACGATTGATCACCGTGATGCGGGATAATCATCAGATCCTTCCGTATCTTGATATCCCGCTGCAGCATGCCCATCCGCAGGTATTGCGGCGGATGCGGCGACCAGCGGAAATGGATCAGGTGTGTGAGACCCTGGCACTTATGAAACAGAAGATTCCATCCCTGGCACTGCGGACAACTTTTATTGTTGGATTTCCCGGAGAAACTGATCGTGAATTCTCGGCGTTGACGGATTTCATCACAGAGATCGAATTCGATCATGTGGGTATATTTCCTTATTATCATGAAGAGGACACCCCATCATTTTCATACGAGGATGATGTTCCACAGGCGGTAAAAGATGAACGGATTCAAACTTTGGCCCGCTTGCAGGAAGATATTTCCCTGAAGAAAAACCAGGCCTGGATTGGCAGACAAATGAAAGTGTTGATCGAGGGGAATGGGGATGGTGTCAGCATTGGCCGCTCTTATCGCGATGCGCCGGAGATTGACGGACTGGTTTTTTTGGATACGGTGATAGATACCGGAAAAATGGTTCAGGCGAAAATTACCGGTGCCCTTGTACATGATTTGATTGGTGTTAAAAAATAGGAATACCGTTGTTTTGGCGTACTGCCGGTCTATTCGCCGCCTTCACCTTCACCACCACCGTCGGGTGTTGGTGATTCCTCGGGTGTTGGTGATTCCTCCGGTGTTGGCTCTTCTGTTGCCGATTCGTCGATGGTTGGCACTGGCGCGGGGGTGGCGGTTGGGGGATAGCATTTCAGATAGGACGCATTATATTTATCCTGGACGGGTTCATTGGCGCCATAATTGAGCACATTTTGATATTGCGTTATCGCTTCACAATGACTGCCAGCATTGGCTAACTGGTCACCATATTCTTCCGAACCTTTCAGGTAGCGGTCGGTTGCAGTCCAGCCAGTGCCGTCATGCATATATGGAAATGCAGCTGCGAGCTGACCGAAATAATTGACAACCTGTGACCAATCGATATCCCAATAGGAAGCACCGGTTAGATAAAGCCGCGCCCATTGGGCATAGTTCACCGCATCATGATCGAGCGGCATGTATTTTTCAAGAATGGCCAGAAAATATAGCCCTTCCTCAAGGTCTCCTTCATTGACGATGAGATCAATGGCGCGATGCCGCAGCGCGGTGAAAAACAATCCATCCACTTCAAGCGTGCGGTAGGTGTAATCTTCATCGCGCAACGCGATCAGCGTTTGCATGGCCGCAGCCCATTGCTGCGTTTGCACTTCATTGACTGCCTGGTTGAAGAGTATTTCAGCTCCACGATTATCGGGGGTAGCTGTCACATCCACTTCTATTTCAGTTGATTGGCCTGTTGCAGCCAACTGCATCAGCGTTTCTGTGTATTTTATTTTCGCTTCCGGAAATTCCGGATAGATCTCCAGCACATATTCCAGCTGTGTTTTTGCGCGCGCGTAGTTTCCGGCGGCCATTTCCTGAATGCCGTATTGATAATGAAGGGCTGCCTGTTCGATCACAGATTCCTGTTCCTGAGCAAGGCGCTGATTGATGCCCCGTAAATATCCAAGGCCTCCACCCGCCGCAGCGAAAACCAAGACGACTAAAAAGCCCAATAAAATAATTTTCCATCGTTTGATTATTTTTCCAGGGACGGGTTGGGTGTCGCTGATCGGGGTTTCAGGTTGCTTGGGATCACCGACTGTTTTGATCGGTTGTGTATCTTCCAATTTCTTTCGAGCCATGCGCGTTATTATACCTGTTTATCTTGATAAATCTATAACCGGAATAGGAGTTTTATTTCTTTAAGAATGAAAGGGATAGCGGCTGCCATCCCGATGGCAGCCGCAAGGATGCCCGCAATCAGTGGTTGCATGCCTGCTGAAAACATATTTAAACTGATCAACGCGATTCCAGCGCCGATCACGCTGCCTGCCAGGGTACGCATATAGGTTTTCTGTTGGGGCTGATCGGGAAAAATGATTGAAAAATCTGTTCGGGTTATCTTTGGTGCTGGCTGGAATTGGTTCCGCCTGTATTTGTAGAACAGGATCAGGAAGATCGCCTGTCCGCTGAAGGCAATGGCGTCAGCCAGAGCGATGCCCGGCGCACCCAGAATATTGTCAAAGAGCATGCCGGCTGCAACAAAGAAAACCAGGTTGATAAACGATCCAACAAGGGGTATGCTGGCGTTTTGCTGGGCAAAAAATATTCGCGCTCCCAATTCAATAAATACATGGCCAAGCAGACCAATCAAAAATGTGCGTGTTGTCGAAACCATCAATTGAGTTCCGGCCGCATCGAATCCGAAAGCGAATGATAGAAAGGGTTGCAGGACAGCGGATAAGACGATTGCTGAGGGGATTGCGAGTGCAATCAGGATGCGGCTTACATTTTGAATAGTTCTTGTAAATGCCGCTTTCTCATTTTTTGCAATTTGCTCTGACAATGTCGGCAGCAACGCTGTCCCGATTGCCGTGCCGATCAATGTTTCTGGTACCTGCAGGATCATCCAACCATATGTAAGGGCGGTCACTGAACCCAGTGGCAGGCGGGAGGCCAGATTATCACGCGCAATGAAAGTGAGTTGATAAAAAAGCATGCTGACCAACCGTGGCCCAAGCATAACCAAGATCTTTCTCACATGCGGATCGCTGAAATTTAATCCCGGCGACCATTTAAACTTGTATTTGAATAGTCCGGGGATCTGGATGATGAAGTAAAGCAGGGAACCAAGCAATACGCCATAAACCAGCCCGTCAATTCCTAATCCATAAGCCGGTAATGTGATGCCGCCGATGGCATAACCTTCACGGGGGGAGAGTACCAGGGCGCCAAATATTTGTCCAAAATTATACAGAATGGGTCCGATGGCTGGTAATAAGAAATGCTGGTTTGCCTGCAATCCAGCGATCAGCAATCCTGCCATGGAAAAAATGATCGTACCGATCAAATCCAGGCGCATTAATCGAACGACGAGTGACTGTTGATCAAGGTCGAATCCCGGGGCAATACCGAGCGGGTGCTGAACAAGCGGCCAGGCGAATATGGCTACCAGGAGCGATAGGATCAGCGTGGTCAGAAATGCGATATTAGCAACCTGGCTGAACACATACCAGGCTGCCTCTCGATCTTTCTTGTTCATCACTTCCGTCATCACTGGAATGATAGCAACCGCCAGCGCCCCGCCAGAAATGAGGGCATATAACAGGTCAGGAATATTGTTGGCAACGTTGAATACGTCCAACTCTGATGAAAGGCCAAATTGGCGGGCGATGATCAGCTGGCGCAGAATGGCAACCAGTTTATTGATTCCAAAGCTGACTGCAACCAAGATGGCTGCACGGGAGAGTTTAGTTATTTTTTTCATTCAGGTAGCTATCCTAACGCGACATCAAGGATCATCATCACTGTAAATCCGAGCATGGCTCCACCAGTTGCGATATCGGTATTTGAACCAGCTTGCGCTTCGGGAATGAGTTCTTCGATCACGACATAGATCATTGCGCCGGCAGCGAACGCTAACGCATAGGGTAACACCTGGCGCATGGTCAGGACAGCTGCTGCGCCAATTACCGCGCCGATTGGCTCTACAACTGCGGAGAGTTGCCCATACCACCAGCTTTTGAAATTTGAAATACCTTCCCGTTTTAAAGGCGCTGATATTGCCAGTCCTTCTGGAAAGTTTTGGATACCGATACCCAGTGCAAGCGCAACTGCGCCGGCAATGTCTGCCCCTGGAATACCAGCAGCCGCTGCGCCGAAGGCAACCCCCACTGCCATGCCTTCAGGGATATTATGGATGGTTATTGCAAGGATCAACAATATGGAACGCTGCCATGATGTTTTTATCCCTTCGGTTTCCGTATCCGGTAAATTTAGATGCAGGTGAGGGATAATACGGTCAATGATCCACAGGACGATACCGCCCAATAAAAAACCAATCGCCGGCGGAATGAAAGACGGGATGCCCAGCGCCTCTGAGATTTCGATCGAAGGCGCGAGCAGTGACCAATAACTGGCTGCGATCATCACGCCCGCGGCAAACCCCAGCATGCCATCCAAAATTTTCCGATCAATTTCTTTTGAAAGGAATACGCCGGCGGCACCCAATGCGGTTACACCCCAGGTAAAGAATGTGCCAAACAAAGCCTGTATGATTGGGTTGAATTGTGCTAAATACGCAAGCATGATGAACTCCTTATCTCACCACAATTTATCCAATTATTATACTGAATACGGGATTGTAATATTAATATATAGTTAATAAGGAAAAACAGGAGAGAATCGAAAAAGAATGAAACCAGCACCAATGACCGGAAAATTATATGTTGTATCTACGCCGATAGGCAATTACCGAGATATCACGCTGCGCGCGCTTGATGTGTTAGAAAAGGTGGACGCGGTGATTTGTGAAGAATATCGTACGGGGAGTACGCTGTTAAAAAAGATTGGCATATCGCAAAAAGATCTTATCCGTCTTAATGAACATAATGAGGAGGATGAATCCCCTGAATTGGCGAAAGAGATCCTGATGGGCAGGACGTATGCGCTTATTTCGGATTGTGGTACACCAGGTTTCGCTGACCCGGGCACCAGACTGATACGGATTTGCTCGGAGTATGGTGTGCCCGTCATTCCCGTTCCGGGCCCATCTTCATTGCTGACCGCGATTTCTCTTTCACCGCTGCCAATTGAGGAATTTTATTACGCGGGTTTTCTGCCCCGAAAAAAAGATGCGCGAAGAAAACAACTTGAGAGATTAAAAATTTTAAATTCGCCGCTGATTATCATGGAATCTCCCTATCGGCTTGAAAGAATTTTAGAAGAAATATCTCGCATTTTTGGAAAAGGACAACTGATCACCCTGGCGTACAACCTGACCATGAAAGGAGAACGGGTTTATCACGATGCTGCCGCTCAAGTTCTGAATGAAGTTAAAGGTAAAAAAGGGGAATTTGTCCTCATTATTCACCGTTGATCTGCAATGAAAGAAAACTTTTTCAGCTTTTTTCCGTAGAAATATTAGAAAGGAAATTAAATATGAATAATCGAAAATCAGGTTGTTTAGCAGGGCTTTTCAAGTTATTTTTATTGGATAAGGTCTTCGACTGGTTGCAGGAGCGTTTTGGTTATAAGAGTGGTTCGTGTATGGGTTGTGGATGCGGCTTCATTTTGATGATCATGTTTATGATGATCGCGGCCTCCATTATTTTTGATACCAACTGGCTGCGGTTATTTTAAATGAGGTGAAAAGAATGAAAAAGTATGGTTATCTTGTTTTAGTTTTATTCGCATTGATTATTTCCGGGTGTTTTTTCCCCACGCGAACAACGCGCGTGATCGGCTCGGGTGAGCTGGCAACGGAATCCAGAAATGTTTCCAATTTCTCGGCGGTTGAATTAAGCGGCGTAGGCACTCTGATTATTGAGCAGGGAGATCAGGAATCATTAGCGATCACTGCCGAGGAAAATCTGATCGAATACCTGCGGAGTGATGTTCAGGGAAAGAATTTGAGGCTCGGTGTGCGGGAATTTGTCAGTATTGACCCGCGGGAATCTATTATTTATCGATTAACGGTCAAGAATTTGGAAAAATTAGAGACCAGCGGCCTGGGGAATGTTGAGATTAGCGAATTGACAACCCAAATTATGGACCTGGAGATTAGCGGGTCCGGAAATGTCGATATTGATGACTTGCAGGCTGAAAGTTTTAGTCTTCAAGTGAGCGGGCTTGGGAATATTGATATCTCGGGGAAGGTCGCATCGCAGCGCGTTGATCTCAGCGGCGCTGGCAACTACAATGCAGAAGAATTGTTTTCTCAAGAAGCGAAAATTCGTATCTCTGGAACAGGGCGGGCGATTGTATGGGCTGAAGAGCAATTGGATGTTGAGATCAGCGGGATGGGCTCATTGAACTATTACGGCAGTCCTGCACTCAACACTGAAATGAGTGGAGCGGGATCGATTAAATCGCTTGGAAAAAAGTAAATCGTGCGTATGATCCATTTAATCGGCGCATACCATGCACCGCTTTTGGATAAGTAATGGTGGGATCAAGCCGGGTAGGCGGTTATCCCCAGGGTGCCGGGACCAAAATGGGCGGCAAGGGATATGGACAATTCTCCCATGATGACCTCAGCACAATTGAAACGCTCGATGACTTCTTTCATCAATTGTGTGCCGGCGACTTTATTTCTTGCGTAAGCTATCCCAACGATCAGTCGTTTGTTACCAAATTCCTTTTCCAGCTTTTTCAACATCAGTTCCACGGATTTTGCCCGCGAGCGCGCTTTTTCACCCATTTCCAGGGTGCCATTCCGTAATTCGATGATTGGCTTCACCTTGAGGATTGAGGCCAGGGCAGCCTGTAAATGTTTAATACGGCCACTCATGCTGGCGTATTTCAGTGTGTCAAGTGTAAAAATAAGCCGATGTTGATTCTTGATAGACTCCAACCGTTCGATGATCTCATCTAAAGATTTTCCTGCGCGGTCCATCAACCGGGCTTCCTTGGCCATCATACCCATAACGACTGTTCCCGATGCCGAATCAAAAGGATGGATGGCATATTTTCCAGATAATTCCTTCGCGGCAGTTTTTGCTGATGCCATCGTGCCGGATAATTTTTCTGTCACATGGATCGAAAGGATCTCATCGCCGGGTTGCGCGATGCTTTTATAGAATTCGATGAATTGATAGGGGGTAGGCTGTGATGTGGATGGGACTGCGCCTTCATTTTCTACCAACTGATAAAAATCTTCGTAGTTGATATCGACGCCCTGCAAATAGGTTTTTCCCGCATGGATGATATTGATGGGGATAATATCAATTGCATATTGATCCTGCCATCCTTCGGGTAAATCACCGGTTGAATCCAATACAATCTTTAACATGGCATGTCTCCTGGTATAAGAATCGTGCAGCTTATGCTGTACGATATATAACCCCTTGTATGGATTAAGGTTTCAGTCTATTCTTCCAGTTCAACATATATGCGTTTATTGATCTTTCCCTTACTTTTATAGTCCGTTACGTGGATACGGCCGACTTCTGATGTATTTTTGACGTGGGTACCTCCATCTGCCTGCAGATCAAGACCGACGATTTCAATCGTGCGAATCTCTGTTATGTGCTCCGGCAGCAGATTGATTTTGGTGCGGATCAGGTCAGGGATCTTGAACGCTTCTTCACGTGTATGGATGGCGACGTGCACATCTCTTGCTGCTGCGACTTCTTTGTTTACTGCTTCTTCGATCACGACAACTAATTCTTTAGATAAATTCTCGAATTCAAAATCCATCCGGCCTTTAAGCGGTTCCATATTACCACCGGTGACCAGGGCGCCATAATCACGGTATATGGTGCCGCACAGAATATGCATGGCAGTATGCGTGCGCATCACTTTATAGCGGTGGTCCCAATCAATGACCCCGTGGACGGTACTGCCTGGTGGCGGCAATTCCTGATCCTGTTTGAAAATATGCAGGACGCCTCTGAGAGAATATTTTGCCCGTTTTAGCTCACAGCGCGCACTATCGAATGTAATTATTCCCAGATCGTAAACCTGGCCGCCACCACCGGGATAGAAAGCGGTTTGGTCGAGAATGACAGCATTAAGATCAGGGACAGCGTCGGTTACGAGTGCGTCAAATTCTTTCAGGTAGCTGTCAGTTTGATAAAGTAAATTTGTCATGCGATTAACTCCTTGTTAGTCCGGTATGCTGCCAGCTTTGGGGAGCAGAAAGATTAGCGGGATGGCGAGCAATAGGATGACACCACTCCAAAAGAAGGTCGGCTGCCCGCCGATCGTATCGTACATGTATCCGGTGAACACGCTGGAGAGCGCATTGATGCCGAACAAGATTGCCAGGTACAAGCCGTTTGCTAGTGATCGATTTTCCGGAAAATTACGCTGGATCAATGCCATGCCAATAGGATGGATCATCAGGATCGAGATATTCAATAGACAGAAGAAGATGACCTGAAGAATGCCGGAAGTCAGCGAAGCGGCAACCATCATGACGGATGAGAACCCAAGAGAAATGACTATCGATATCCGATAGCCGATCTTATCGCTCAGCAATCCGCCGCCGATCGTACCGATTAACCCTACTCCCTGCATCAGACTGAGCACAATGCCCGAAAACAGGACGCTTGCCCCATTTTCCTGTAGAAAAACAGGCAGGTAAAGCATCGATGCTGTCCGTACGGGTGAGCGGATGATCATGATAGCGGCTATAGGAAGAAGGATCGCAGCTAATTCATGTGCGGGAATGCTTTTACGCCGGGTTGTTTTTTGATTATGGTACGGCAGATCTTTCAACACTATGCTCAGTACAATTGAATATGAAATACCGATGACCATCAACCAGGGTGTTGCGTTAATAGAGAATTGTGTGATGACCGCCGTGATGATCAGCGGACCCACCATCACGCCCAGCTCACCACCAATCATCCAGATGCTCATGCCCTTACCGACCCGCTTGCCGGAAAAACTGCTGACCAGTGCCGGAAGGGTGGCGTGCAGCGTGGAGGAGGAAATGCCTGCGATTAAAAAGAATAGGATTACCATCCAATAAGTCGGAGCAATTCCGACTAAGCTCATAAAGATCCCGGTTACGGCAGGGGCGATGAGCGCGTATTTTCTCAAATTGGTGCGGTCACCGATATACCCGATCAGGGGCTGGAGAATAGAAATTCCCTGGTAAACAAGGATGAATACCCCCGCTTCTGCCTTTAGTAATGAGAGCCGCTCGATCAGGAATGGGAGCAGCGGTGATGAAAAACCGGAATACATGTCATGCACGGCATGCGCACTTGAAACCACGATGGATTTTAATGTATGGCGGGACGGTTTTCTAAATAGCTTTGATTTTGTCGGCAGCTCTTTTGTGTGTTCCAAAGTCATCCTTTGTGTTTATTATCGAAATTATGATTATACAGTTTTGGACGTTGGTTATCAAATTTTTTCTTTTTTCATCCCGTAATAATTTACAGTTGACGATAAATGAATATTCCAGTACAATTCCCGGGCTTAAAAAAATAAACCAAGACGGAGGTAAAAGTTTGATGGTCACGGCTGCTAAAACTCAGAACGAATTAAACGTAATGCCTCCTGCTGTGTTATAACCAAATTCTAATTTGAACGAATAACCGCAGGAGATAACGCCCTGCGGTTTTTTTATTTTCCATCTATGAAATTTTTCTGCAGCGGCTATATGAGCGCGCTGAAACATGCGTATGGTTTTGAAGGTGTGAGGTGGTTCTCACGAACATAGATAAATGACTTCATTGGAGAAATAATGTTAGTACGATTCAGTAAAACATATAAGAAATTTTCAAAAGATTTTTGGTTATTAATGGCGGCATCTTTCATCGATATGCTGGGCGGATCACTGGTTTTCCCTTTCTTTTCCCTGTTCCTGACAAGAAAATTCAATGTGGGAATGACAGAGGTGGGAACGATGTTCCTGGTGTGGGCGCTGACATCCGGCTTGATTGGAAATACGGTAGGTGGTGCGTTGGCGGACAAGCTGGGCCGTAAGACGAACATCATCTTTGGTTTGATTGCCAGCGCAACATCCGCGTTGATGATGATCGTGATCGACGAACTGGTGCTATTTTATGTGGTAATTGGTGTGATCGGCATATTTGAGGATATCGGCGGACCGGCCCGCCAGGCAATGATCGCTGATCTTGTCCCGGAAGAATTGCGCGGTGATGCGTATGGGATGTTTCGCATCGTATTCAACCTGGCAGCTGCCATCGGACCGGCTATCGGTGGGTTTATGGCTGCACGCTCATTCGAGATGCTGTTCATTTTTGATGTGATCATCAGTGTTGGCGTAGCAGCTTTTGTATTCTTTCTGCTTCCAGAGACCAAACCGGCGGTAAGAGAAGAAGAGTATGCAACGCAGACGTTTCTGCACACTTTCAAGGGGTATAGCGTGGTATTGAAAGACAGGCTGTATATCATTTTTATTATTGTTTCAGCCCTGTCCACGTTGATGTATTTCAACATGAATAGTTCAATGTCTGTTTACCTGGTTAATTTCAGAGGTATTTCGGCTGAGAGATTTGGTTATATATTGACGCTGAATGCGGCTATGGTGGTCGGATTGCAGGTTCTTTTTACCCGGATGACGGCAAAATGGCGCCCATTGATCGCCATCATGGTTGGAAACATCCTGTATGTGATTGGTTTTACGATGTATGGGATATTTGATACTTATTTGATGTATGTGATCGCGATGGTGATCATTACGGTCGGAGAAATGATTTACGCGCCAAAAGAACAAATGATTGTGGCGAACATTGCGCCTGAGCATATGCGCGGACGCTACATGGCGATCCGGAATTTCTCGTGGATTTTGCCGATCTCCGTCGGGCCGCTTGGGGCTGGTTTGATTATGGATAATCTGGACCCGCGTTATGTATGGTTTGCTGCCGGTATTTCTGGTACATTGTCTGTGCTGGGATTCTTATTTTTGTATCTAAAAGCCAATTCCCGGTTTGAAAATGGATTTGGTGATGAAGAAGCACAAGAAACAGCCGCGCATGAGAGAAAAGCACCGGCATATTCTTATGAGTAATCGTTACGATGAAGGCCAGTGCGAGCTGGCCTTTTTCTAATTTTTAGGCAGCAGGAGATATACACCAACGGCCAGAATCACTAATCCGGCGAACCGTCGGACATCCAGCGGGATCGGTTCAGCACCACCCCAACCCATAGTATCTGCGATCACGCTCAGGAACATCTGCCCGAGAAAGACGGCTGCACTGCCTGCTGCTACCCCTGCCAGGTCGATCGAAAAAGCGATCCCCATGATAATGACAATGCCCAGCGCGCCTGACAGAAGTATCATCGATAAGGTTTGAACGGGAATGGCATCCCCGCTTTGTTTGTTGAACAATCGCACGCCGAGGATCAAGACACCGGCCAGCGCCCCGCCCAGGAAATTGGTCCATAAACCGGTTCTGACTGGGCCGATCAGACCGCCCGCACGCCCGCTGAAATAGGATTGCAAGCTGATAGCAAGACCGGTAGCGAAAGCGCCTAACCCGCCGATGATGATCGCATTTTTCATGAATTTCCTTAATGGTGATGTGGTTGTTATAAAAATTTAATATGGATAGATTATAGTTGTCTTTGTGAATATGACGGGAATGCAGTGATTCGATGGGTATTTAACGGTACCTAAAAAAATGGCATGCACGGATATTGCTTGAATGGTGGAAAGGAAAAAATTTTGAAGTATGATCGATACGATTAAAAAATTCTTCGCTCGCAAAATAAAGCGGAATATTTACCGGAATTTGGTTTTTAAAGGCGGCGGTGTGCGCGGTATTGCGTATATGGGTGCGCTGGAAGTGCTAGAAGAAGAAGGCGTGCTTGAAAAAATTGACCGCGTGGCCGGTACATCAGCTGGCGCAATCGCAGCAACTATTGTCAGTTTCCGAAAGAATAATGCCGACTGCCTTGATTTATTTAACTCACTTGATCTAAGTAAAGTGCCGCAAAAAGCTGTCAAAGACCGTGAGCGAAATATTGTCTTATTGAAAAACTCAGCAAACTATACTCGCTTATTTGAGAAATTTGGGTGGTTTTCCAGTCAATATTTGCATGATTGGTTAGAAAATTTGATTGCGGAACAATGCCGTGGAAACCGGCGAGCAACCTTCAGGGATTTTGAGCGATTTGGGTATCGCGAACTGTATGTGGTTGCTTCCAACCTATCGCGCCATCGTGCGGAAGTGTTTTCGCTCCACACCACGCCGGATGTAGCTGTCGTTGATGCTGTCCGAATGTCGATGTCGATCCCGCTTTATTTTGAAGCGCTGCGCTTCGATGGAAAACGGTTGGGTTCAGGTGATTATTATGTCGATGGGGGTTTGTTCAATAATTACCCGATCCATATATTTGACCAGCCGCGTTTTGCTGAAATAAGTAAGCAGTATCGTGACGGGATCAATTGGGAAACATTGGGCTTATTCCTCTATCCGGGAAACCTTACAAAAGAACGCGGACCGGATGAACCGGGTAATTTGTGGGAGTTTTTAGACCTGACCGTTCGCAGTATTTATGATTCTCACCAAACGGCCAATCTGGCACAAAATGTTGCGGATCGCAAACGAACGATCCAGATCGATGACTGCGGTATTGCGTCAACACGATTTGACCTTTCCCCCGAAAGTGAAGAGTTCCAATGCCTATATCATGCCGGGCGAAAAGCGGTCAGCCGATTCCTGGCTGAATAACGCGGTTAATAAAAAAATGCGCAGGCATCCCGTGTAAATATTTGCCTGCGCGTTCTTTCAACGCGGAATTAGTGGCGGTTTCCGTATCGCCGGTTCTGCTGGGCGCGTCGAATTGCTTTTTTCTTTTCCTGACGGCGCTGTTCATTTTTTGAAATAAACCAGCGGCGTTTGCGAACTTCGCTCAGGACTTTGCTGCGAATAACTTTTTTTCGGAATCTACGTGATAATTGCTGTTGTGATTCACCATCTCGTAATACGACTGAAGGCAATTTGAACTCCTTTCTATTATCAAAATAAAATTGTCTCTTGCGAGACAATTTGAATGATAAATTCAAAATGGTTTGAATTAATACTCATCGATTGGCGGCTGACCAAACTATGTTCGGTTCCTCTCAATTGACTGGTAAACTGTCTCGATTTTCCGATGATATTCTATCACAAGCGAAAGAAAATAAGTTGGATCGATAAGATAATAAGTATTATTTTTTGATGGCAAAGGCGTGTCCAAATAGTCAATAAATACCTCAACCGAAAAGACTACCAACAGCTTTTACGCATCTACCCAGAAAAGAAACCCGTTGATTAACTTTGGCTGCCTGTCAATATTTTCTGATGCAAGCACAATAATCTTTCAGCCAATTTATTCAACACATATCTGCACAGCTGTTCTTGCTGTGCTATTTTACTCTTTCCCTAATCCTGGATGCAGCGTTTGTTTTTTCTCTTTGGCTAGTCGGATACGCAGGATAGCCGCTTTTTCTGCAATTCCGCTTTATTTCATGCGATATGGTGCTTGGTGACTGACTGATTTCTTTGGCTACAGCACGGATAGTTCTTTTCCATGCCATGTTTTGGCTGATACTCTCTTGTTCTTCCATTATGAGCCTTCTATATTATCTCTTTTGCAACCGAATGATTTTATCTCCTCATCCAATGTGTTAAATCATTGAAGCCACCATGATTACCACTTTTCAATATTATTTCAATTTTTGCATGATATAGTCATAAGAAAGGAAATTAAAAAGGGAAAAATGACAGGAAATTCAACCGAATCTACCAAACTTTTATCTGCATCAAAGATCATGCTTTTTCTTGCCAGTTTTGTGGTAGTTGTGTTCGGCATGCGGGAAGCGTCCGCCATCATCACGCCGGTCATCATTGCCTTTATCGTTGCGATTTTATTCACACCGCTGCATACCTGGCTGATCGACCGTGGTGTACCGCGCTGGTTAGCCCTGGTGATCGTGATGCTGATCATATTGCTGGTGGTTAGCGGCATGGTCAGCATTACGGTGGTATCCATCACACGGTTTATCAATCGAATTCCAGAATATTCCGATTCTCTGCAGGGCTTGATCAATAATATGCTTGATCTGGTAGAAACACTGCCCATCGATACGACCAACCTGTTGAATTTCGAGATGTTCGACATGTCGCAGATCATTAATGTAAGCGGCAGCATCCTGGGCGGGGTCGCAGACACCTTTTCAAATTGGTTTGTCCTTTTTCTGTTGATCGCCATGATGCTGGTGGACTTCGCATATCTACCGCAAAAATTTCAGATCATGTTCAAGGACAATAAGCAGATCATGGCATTTTCCGATCTGATCATATCTATCCGCCGATATCTATCTATCACCACTTCTACCGGTTTGGTGATTGGCCTCCTAAACGCGGTGCTGTTGATGTTCATAGGGGTGGATTTTGCGGTGCTGTGGGGAATTCTCGGTTTCCTAATGAATTTTATTCCCAGCGTCGGCATCATCATTTCTTTCATACCGCCGACAATTCTCGCACTGCTTGAGTTTGGCTGGCAGACCGCGCTGATCAGCGGATTAGGCATCATTGTCGTCAATTTCGTAATCGAGAATGTTGTTAAACCGCGCATCATGGAAGAAGACCTGAATATCTCTCCTCTCTTTGTGTTGATCTCATTGACGTTGTGGACGTATGTGCTGGGACCAATTGGCACGATCCTGGCGGTTCCGCTGACACTGATCGCGACGAAGATGTTGTTGGAAGTCTCGGATGAGACCCAGTGGCTTGCCATTCTGATCACTGCCAACCCGCGCCCAAAGAAAGACAAAGAAAAAGACAATTAATCCTGTGCGGATAAGAACAGCTGTTTATTCAGGATATATGAATAGTTGTATACCATGATGAAAGCGTATCTTAAAAAACAGAATCTTTGCCCAATTTAACTATCATTTCTGCTTTTCATCCCAAATTAAGGGTTCATCGGTAACGTTTTTCTCAAGCAATTTTAGGGCAGTGATAAGAATTGTTCTTTGCCGGATGTTATCGTGCGGTGGTCCCATCGTTTCGCCGCGGTTGGTTGATGTGATCAACGCGCGTGGTGGTTTGATGGCGCGGATAATACCGGCTTTCCATGAGATCAGGGTTGTTGCGATCCCATTTATTTCTAATCCTCTGGCGATCAGTCCCACGGACTGGCAGCACAGCGGTCAGGACGGCACGAGCAGCACGGCATCCGCGCATTGTTCTTGTTTTTTTTGAATGATTGCGGGGATCGTTGCCGTAATGACGCGTGAAACATCCGGCTGGTAACCCATAAAACTAATCAGGTTTGTCAGATCTCCCAGCATGCCTTCAGCCGTCAGTTGTTGTAAATGGAGAATGGGGATCAATACCTGTGGGTCATTTACGACGGCGCGATGATCGTAATGATCGTGCGCGTAGTTAAGCTTATCAAGGGGGACTGAGGATGGTATTTCGCGGATAGAATAATCGCCAATCGGATTGGGCGCGTCAAACGGCTTTTGTGATTCGGGCAGGAAAGCACCGGCGGATGAAACCAGCATCAAGCGTGATGTTGAAAGGTCAATGCCTTTTGCGGTAATATGCGTTTTATTGATCGGCGGGCGATAGGACTGCCAGTCAATATCACCGGTGGTTTGGAGGGTTGCCAGCCAGCCACGTTCGAATTCTGCTTTCCAACCAGCCAGGTTTTCGAAAATTTCATCTTGGTGTTGATCCATTGAAAGAATTATCTCATGGAAGTAGACAGTAAAAATATCACTACCTGGATGCCTAACCCATCCTGAACGGTTTTTTCCCGGTTAAATGCAATTACAACACCGAAAGTTATTCAATGATGGCTTTCGCCTGCGATGTGATCATATCCCAATCGTGAAAATCTCCAATCGGCGCGTTTTCATTTTTGATCACCCATTATTTGAAAGCACACAATTTATCCCTATCGATCGCGCCGTGGAAGGCGGTTATTTCTACGGGTTTGATGACATCCAAGGCAGGTTGTAATTTGGGCGGTAAAAGTCTGTTTCCCATATCCCTGACCGAGTCACCCGCGCTGGTCGTAGCGCCGGTGAAGATCCACACTATTTTTGGGCGAGTACATTGGTGTTTTTATGCACGAAGCGCGTCATTCCCTGACGCCAGAATCCCATGGTAAGCGCACTGCCGAGGATAATGGCATGGTGTTCGCGGACGCTTTTGATATGGTTGACATTTTTACTATCAACGGCAACATCCGCATCTTCGATGACTACTGCAATTTTCTCAGCGATCTTTACTGTCGCGCTGTATTTCGTCCGGCAGGTGGCGAACACTTTTTTCCCATTATCTTTCCTTCTTTGGTTCCAAACAATGATTTAGATGTATATGAAATTTGCGTTTGGCTGAAAAGAAAGAGCAGGTCAATGCCTGCTCTTTTTGGGTTCAATAACATCTAATAAGTAGGTTCCTTAATCTCCCGATATGTCCTGATACTGATGTCGATGATCGTGCCAACGATTCCCAGGCCGATCAGAATTGAGATGCCAGTATTTACGGTTGCATCGAGATTTGCGATGTCAAGGTTCAGCCATACTTCATTCAATAACGTGAGTGTGATGATCGGCATTGCGTTCAGAACAAATCCCATCAGGATCACATTCGCAATTTGTGTGGATATTTGCCACCAGTTGGTCAACCCGCTGTGATGACCCTGCACAAAGAGGGTGGTGCTGCGGGCCAACTCTAGCCCGGTGATACCCATCGCGAAGGGGATCAGCGGCAGGTAATTATCGGTAAATATTTGTATGAACTGTGCACTCTCTCCTGCTGATGACCGGAGGGGAAACGCGCCGCCGCTGGCGTGCAGATAGGTCAGAAACGCTAACCCGATCATGCCGAATATGATCTCAAAAATGGTTTCTGGGCGATCAAATTTCTTTTCGCGCTGTGGCAATTGGGGTAAGTCGCTGGCTTTATACGCGTTCATTTCTTTTAATTCTTCAAAATCTTCCATTTCATCCCATGATTTATCTTCAGCCGCACGTTCAATCCCGGCGAAAATCAGAGTGACAACCCCGAATGCTGACAATGCGCCGCTCCATGCGGACCCGAGGAAACTGCCCAAAACCTGCCAGAAGCTTAGCGGTTCTCCAACGGCTACTGCAATGACATTGCTGAGCATGATCGCGCCCACGACAACAGCGACCAAAATTTTAGCGACAATGAGGTAGATCGGGAAGAAACGCGGTCCGATCAGCGAGCGCTGCGGACGATATTGCCAGGCTACCTTGCGTGGTGAGCCCATTTCCATAAATATCTCTTCCAGTTTTTCTACGGTACCTTCGTCTGATTCTGAATAGCGTTTTGCCAGGGTGTCAAAGATATGTGATTCGATTTCCCTGGCGATATCATCGCGGTCTTTTCCGCTCAAGTGCCTTTTTACACCCAGCAAATAGCGGTCCAATAATTCTCTTGCTTTTATATTTATCTTCATTGTATGATTTCCTTTACGATCTCTACTTGATCTCTCCACGCAGCTTTGAGCTCTTTTAACAACTCTCTGCCGGTTTCGTTCAATACATAATAACGGCGGGGACGTGGGTCCTCTACTCGCCATTCGCTGTCCAACAGTTCCTGTTTTTCCAGGCGCCGCAGAAGGGGGTAAAGCGTATCCTGACCGACCTCAAACCCCTGTTCATTCAGGTCGTTGATCAAGGAATAACCATACTGCTCTTCTTCGAGCTGGCTTAACGCAGCCAGCACGATCACTCCCCGGCGCATTTCCTGCCTCAGCTTCTCCAATTCTTTATTTTCTTTTGTGTTTATCATGCAGACATTATACTGTATATAACACAGTATAGTCAAGTAGCAATATAGCATATAGACAGTAATGTGTAATGAAAATATTTGATAAATGTCATCGTTATTAATAGGAATTGGGGTTTGCTGGGTTTGAAAGAAGGAAAATTGATTATATGTCGGGATTGAATGAGCGAAATATGGCGCGCATGTCATGCCTGGTGCGGTTGAGCGGGCAATTAAGGTTGATGCACCGTGTGCACATGGTTACCTGCAGATAGGTGATTGCAACGGCAATACTTATTAGGTTTAGTATCAGTAACCACCACCGGGCAAATATTGCTAACAGGGCAGCAGGAAAGAGAAACACCACACCGAGCCCGCCCAGAAAGACAAATTTTTCCCACAGGTGCATTGGTCCGGGATGATAGCGCCAAAGGCGCGGCGCGCCGAAATTTGCCCAGCATTGCAGAGTTTTTCCGTCTTCCGCATAGTGGGGACAGTGTGTACACATCACACGGATCTCGATTAGCAAAAAATAGGCAAAGGAAAATAATACCCATCCACCCAAAACAAGCCAGCCGGATGTTCGGATAATGCTAATCCCGCCCAGAATAAAGGCCGGTAGCATGGTCAGCACGAATGTGAACAGGTCACATCCGTAAAAATGGCAGTGTATGCCTTTCGCGGCCCGGCAGTCAGCGCAGGCGGTGCGTGAGCAGGTCGCCAGCGGCTGTTTGGGGTCCAAGAATTGCAGCTTCATTTTCTGGGTTTGTATTCCATCTTCATGTAAACATCGCCCTGTTCCAGTTCGCTGATCATTTGAGCCAGGCGTGTCTGCCGAGTTGTTTCCCGTTTGGCACGCGTAATCCAACCAATGTAGTCATTTTGCTGATAAGCGGGCCGTGAGCGATAAGCATTCATCATCTGGCTGCGCTCTAATGTCTCCCGTACGAAATCGGGCATTGGGTAGCGCGGGCGCTTGAGGTTGGAGAAATCCACTGAATCAGCCATATTATTTCGATTCTACCATCGGCTGTTCTTGTCCTGAGAATCGACTATCAAAAGTGAATGCTGATGGGGAAGTCACACACAATTTTCTTGATCCACAAGTCGATGTCATCCTCGCTGAAGCCGCCCTGATATACCCCTTCATCTCGCTGTATGAATGGACAACTGATAGATTATCTTGATGCATGATTATTCTATTTTGTTCAGGGTAAAAAAAAAGCCCTTGCGGGCTTTTCCAGGTGCCCCCAGGGAGATTCGAACTCCCGTTTTAGCCTTGAAAGGGCTGCGTCCTGGTCCCCTAGACGATGGGGGCATCAGGCAGCTATTTTATCATATTTTTCCAGAATGCAAGAGTAATCTGATGCTATGACGGAAGCGGGCGTACGCATTCCGCGCTGTCATTTTTGGGGTTGTTGACGGCCAGACCGACCGGGAGGGCGCGCATTTTTTCTGCCGGGTAAGGGGCGAGCATGGACTGCAGGGCGTGCGGTGGTTTGTCTTCCAGCCAGCCCCACATGATCTGTTTATCCAGCATGACTGGCATACGGTTGTGTGCCATAGCGACCAGGCTATTCGGTTCGGTGGTGATGATCGAACAGGAGCGCAGCGGGTCACCTTCCGGTGGTTTCCAGGTCTCCCAGATGCCGGCAAAGGCGAACGGGGCGCCATCCGCTAATTGGAAATAGAAGGGAACTTTGGGCGCTTTGCCGTCTTGCTTCTGCCACTCGTAGAAGCCGTCTGCCAGAACAAGGCAGCGACGCTGCTTGAAAGCGTTTCGGAAAGAGGGTTTTTCCTGGATGGTTTCTGAACGGGCGTTGATCATGCGGTAGCCGATCTTCTCATCTTTTGCCCAGAAGGGGATCAGGCCCCAGCGCAGCATTTCCACATCGCGTGTCTCTTTATTCAATACGATCGGGATATCCTGTGAGGGCGCAACGTTATAGCGCGGCTTCCACTCTTTCGGGATGCTGCCCAGGTTCAATTCCTGTTGAAAATAAGACGCTTCGATCGTGATCGTGAATCGCCCGCACATGCCATTTCCTTTTTGTTTTGATTATAGCGGATGGCGGGAGGAATTATTGGTGTTCAACCAGATAGTAAGCCGAGCTTCTTCTTTCCTTACTAAGTGTTTTACCTTGACATATATAGGTATAGGTTGCTATATGCAATAGTACATCTTGTATTATGCTTATAGGTGAGGGTATGTCGTTAGAATTTGTAATTATGGGTTTTTGATTGATCAATCGATGATGGGGTATGACCTGAGGAAATATTTTGATGAATCGGTGCGCCATTTTAGGCACGCGGGACAATCACAGATTTACCGCCCGCCCTCCAAATTGAAGGGTGCGGGCTGGGTGGAGAGAAAGATTAAGTACCAGCATGACCGGCCGGACCGCAAAGTCCACAACATTACCGAAGCTGGCAAACAGGCGATAAAAGAATGGATATATGATCCGCCACCGCTGGGGCATCCCCACAGCGCGCCATTGATCCAGGACTTCTTTTCCGGGACACTCAGTGGTGAGCAGATGCTGGATATGGTCCCGTGCAACCGGTAAATGATGGTAGGCAAGCTGCACAACTGTGATCCGGTGTCGGGAGTGATCGCGGCATATCAAAAGGAGCTGGGGTCGGTCCGGGAAGTGTTCTTTCGGGAATTGACCGATGACCGGGGGATGCGCACCGCCAAAGCGCAGATTGAATAGGCGCAAGCTGGGATTGAAAGAATTGAAAGCGGGAAATACCGCAGAAATAATCGATAGGAGAAATGCAATGGCAAAAATAAAAAGCAAAAGACAAAACATCCGACGGGGCGTGATGATCATATTCCTGCTGTTGTTCCCGGTCATCATGAATTATTTATCCCCCTATGTGATCCTGTATGCCGCTTCAGAAGGAATCATCAACGGCAGTTTTATCCTGTTCGTTCTGCTTTTTCTGTCATCCCTATTTCTGGGACGTTTATGGTGCGCGTGGGTGTGCCCGGGCGGCGCGATCGGCGAGATGTGCATGCAGGCCAACGACAAACCAATCAAACATGCCTGGCTGAATTATGTGAAGTGGTTTATCTGGGTGATCTGGCTGGGGTTGATCGCTTTCTTTGCTTATAATGCCGGCGGCTATACTTCGGTCGATCCTTTCATAATGACGCAGAGTGGGGTGTCTGTATCCGAACCGTCCATGTATTTCATCTATTACATTGTGACCGGTACATTTTTTGTGCTCGCGCTTACCCTTGGCCGGCGCGGCGGCTGTCATACCATCTGCTGGATGTCGCCCTTTATGATCATCGGCCGTAAGATCCGCAACATTTTCGCCTGGCCGTCATTCCGACTGCGCGCGGTACCTGAGACATGTATTGCATGCGGGAAATGCACGCGCGGATGCCCGATGAGCCTGGATGTACAGAAAATGGTTGAAAACAATTGCATGGAAAATGTGGAGTGTATCCTGTGCGCAAATTGCGCTGATCATTGCCCGAGCGATTCCATTCACTTTGAATTTTCTGCGGGAAAGTAGGCGTACGATCAAGAAACGCTGGACGCGTTTGGAAATCGGGAGCGTTTTTTACAACATGCACTTCCGTTTGTCCAGATGATGACAAAGCTGCTGTTCATGAACTGGTACTGGAAAAACCAGCAAGGACAGAAGTTTTTATGATAAATAATTGTTTAAAACATTTGCAGAAAAAGCTGGATCACCTGGTGTGCAAGTCCATTAGAGAAATACCTGGCCCCATCCATTTGTATCGAAGAAATGGGTGTGTCTCATTTATTGATGGAATTCATAGATATTTTTCAAGAATAACGCAGTATAATTATTATTTATTTATACAGATTAGGAAGATGTGATGAAAATTATTACGGATAGCGCAACCGATACACAATTGCTTCAAGATAGCGATATTAATATCCCCATTATTCCCCTGAAAGTGAATCTGGGCGATACGGTCTACCGGGATGGGATCGACCTCACACCCGATGAATTTTACGTCGAATTAGAAAAGAGCGATGCGCTGCCGATTACTTCGCAGCCCTCCGCAGGGGAGTTTGCTGAGCTGTACCGAAAGATCGCCAAAGAGGATCCAGAGATCCTCTCGATTCATATGAGTTCCGGTCTGAGCGGCACTTACAATTCCGCGGTGGCCGGGGCAGCATTGGTACCCGAAGTGGATGTTACAGTGGTGGATACCAAGACTCTTTCCGCCGCAGCGGGCTGGCAGGTTTGGGCCGCGGTTAAAGGGCTAAAATTGGGTTGGACTAAAGACCGTATTCTTGAAAAATTACAGGAGATCGCGGATGCGACTTCCAGCTTATATACATTGAAGGAGTTGAAATATCTGATCCATGGCGGACGCATCAGCCATATCAAAGGGCTGGTGGCATCAATGCTGAATATCAAACCCCTGATCGGTGTTCATAAAGTACTCGGGAACTATACCCAGGAAGGGCAGGCGCGAACCTTTCGAAAAGCGCTGGACGGCCTGGTGAAGCTGATAGAAAAAAGCCTTCCCGGCAAGGAGAAGTTACGGGTGCAGGTTGTGCATACCGGTAATCCGGAAGGCGCGCAATCGCTGAAAGAGAAGATCGACAATGTTTTTGACTGCCAGTGGCTGCCCACGGGCCAGATTTCCTATGTGCTCGGCGCCCATACCGGCCCCAGTATGGTTGGGGTGGGATTTGCCAGGGCATCTGTGTTTGAAGGGCTTGCTTGAAATAACTAAAAATCTGATAAGATAGCCCAGTTTGCTGATCCATACCTCGGCTGAACCAGCCGGGGTATTTATATGAATGGAAAAAATGAAAGAGAAAAGAACGGATTTACGAAATATTGCCATTATTGCGCATGTTGATCATGGCAAGACTACATTAGTGGATGGCATGCTCAAGCAATCAAGCATATTTCGGGAGAATCAACATGTGGCAGAACGCGTGATGGATTCCAACGATCTCGAAAGGGAGCGCGGCATTACCATCCTCGCTAAGAATACGGCTATCAATGTCTGGGATGAGAAAACAAACCAGCAGGTAAAGATCAATATTGTGGACACGCCCGGCCATGCTGATTTTGGCGGCGAGGTGGAGCGGGTGATGAACATGGTAGATGGTGTTCTCCTGCTGGTGGATGCTGTGGAAGGTCCGATGCCGCAAACACGGTTTGTACTTAAAAAAGCGCTTGAGATGGGGCACCAGGCTGTGGTCGTGATCAATAAAGTTGACCGGCGTGGCGCGGACCCGGAAAGCGCGGTGAATAGGACCTTTGATCTGTTCATTGAATTGGGTGCGAGTGAGTCGCAGGCAGATTTTCCGATAATCTATACCCAGGCAACAGAAGGACGAGCCGGATTGAGCCCGCAGCCGGGACAGAATTTAAAACCATTGTTTGATGCTATCCTGACCCGCCTGCCATGTCCAACAGTAGAAAAGGACACTGCGCTGCGCATGCTTGTTACCACGCTGGGATATGACGATTATCGTGGCGTGACAGCAGTCGGGCGCATTTATTCTGGACGTATTAAAGCCGGACAGGCTCTGAGACGTATCACGCTGGATGATCGCGTGATTGAAGAAGAGGCACATTATCTCTACGTCCACAATGGACTGGATAAAGAAGAAGTCAAAAGCGCCGAAGCGGGTGAGATCATTGTGCTGGCCGGTCTGGAAGATATTCAGATCGGTGAAACACTGGCTGATCCGGAGGTCACTGAACCACTACCGCGTATCCATGTGGAGGAACCCACTGTACGGATGACATTCGGCGTGAACACATCCCCGTTCGCCGGCCGTGAAGGGCGCTGGAGCACCTCACGTAAGATACGGGCGCGCCTGTTTGATGAATTGCGCTCGAATGTGGCGCTTCGAGTAGAACAGACAGCATCCAGTGAGAGTTTCCTGGTCTCGGGACGCGGAGAACTGCATCTGGCAATTCTAATGGAAACCATGCGGCGGGAAGGATATGAATTCCAGGTATCCCGCCCTGAAGTCATTTTCAAAACGGATGAAAGCGGAGCGACGCTTGAGCCGTTTGAGGAAGTGCATATCGAGACCAGTAATGAAACAACAGGGCCGGTGGTTGAAATGTTGGGCAAACGGCGCGGACGCATGATCGATATGCGCGAGCTGGACGACGGCCATGTGCGCATCGTGTATATCGTACCGACCCGCGGCATGCTGGGCTTTCGTTATCATTTCATGACAGCCACGCGCGGGTTGGGCACTATGAATACATTATTTCATGGATACGAACCGATGGTGGGGGAGATCGGCGCGCGGACCAATGGGTCGCTGGTGGCATGGAAAAATGGGACCACCAATACTTATGGGTTAAAGAATGCGGAGGAACGTGGCATTCTGTTCTATCCTGCAGGTGTCGAAGTTTATGAGGGTATGGTTGTCGGTGAGAATTCACGCAGTGAAGACCTGACACTCAATGTGTGCAAAAAGAAGCAGCTCACCAATATGCGCCAATCTAACCGCGATATTGACGTGCGCCTGTCGCCGCCGCGCGTGATGAGTTTAGATGAAGCGATTGAGTATCTGGCTAATGATGAACTTCTGGAAGTGACGCCTGAAGCCTTCCGCATCCGCAAACGCATTCTTAATTCTGAGGAACGCAGTAAACATGCGAAAAAGGCGAAAGAATTTCTCGAATCCTGAATTACCCATAAAGATGGAATAGATTCGTCTTAGGTGCTATCGGCTATAATTCTCCTATTCAATAGGAGAATAAATGGCGCGAAAGATCGTAGAATGTATTCCCAATTTTTCTGAAGGGCGCGACCAGAAAGTGATCGACGCATTGCTGGAAAGCATCCGGGCTGTGAAGGGCATTCGGGTTGTTGACCATCACGCTGATGGCGACCATAACCGCACGGTAATCACCTTTCTGGGGGAACCTGATCGGGTGGCTGAAGCGGCTTTTCAATCCATAAAGCAGGCAGCCGCGTTGATTGACATGGATAAGCATCAAGGCGAGCATCCGCGCATCGGCGCGGCGGATGTTATTCCGTTTGTACCCATTCAGGATGTATCTGTTAAGGAATGCGTGGCGATGGCGGAACAACTGGGAGAGCGGGTTGCCAGTGAGCTGGACATCCCGGTGTACTTATATGAGGATGCAGCACGCAAACCGGAACGCACGAATCTCGAGAATATTCGCAAAGGGCAGTATGAGGGTTTAAGGGAAACTATCCAATCAGATCTTGCACGCAAACCTGATTTCGGCCCTGCTGAATTAGGAAAAGCGGGAGCAGTAGTCATCGGCGCGCGTGCGCCGTTGATCGCGTTCAATGTTTATCTCAATAGCGATGATGTCTCCATAGCCAGGGCGATTGCCCACACAGTGCGCTTCTCATCCGGCGGGCTGCGTTTTGTTAAAGCGATGGGTGTGATGGTGGACGGCTTTGCGCAGGTATCTATGAATTTGACCAATTTTAATAAAACCGCCATTCCACAGGTAGTGGAGTTGATCCGACGAGAAGCAGCTCGGTATGGTGTCCAGGTGCATCACAGTGAGCTGGTTGGTCTTATTCCGCAGAAAGCATTAATCGACGCATCCGTCTGGTATCTACAACTGGATCAATTTGAAACGGGTCAGATCCTGGAAAATAAATTGGAAAATGAAGATATTCCATCCGAACATGATTTTCTGGATGAGCTGGCCAGTGCGCAACCGACACCCGGGGGTGGATCCGCGGCGGCTCATGCGGCAGCCAGTGCTGCAGCGCTGGTGGCGATGGTGGCACGGCTGACAGTGGGCAAAAAGAAATACGCTGCGGTTGATGAAGAAATGCGGGCAGTTATTATCAAAGCCGATGACGCACGGGAAGCTTTAATCCATGCTATCCAATTTGATGCCTCCGCATTTGATGGGGTGATGGCAGCATATCAGTTACCGAAAACAACAAAGAATGAAAAGCGCACCCGTACGGAAGTAATTCAACAAGCGATGAAGCATGCTGCCCGGGTGCCGCTAGAAACTGCTGAGCATGCCCTCAAGGTGCTGCGTATGGCATGTCGTGTCGCTGAATTAGGCAATATAAACGCCATCACAGATGCAGCTACAGCTGCTTCGCTGGCAGCCGCCGCGATCACTGCTGCTGGCGCGAATGTGCGAATAAACTTGCAATCGTTGAAAAATGATACAGTGCGAAAGGAAATCAGCGAACAATTAGCAGGTGTTGAAAAGGAAACTCGCATCTTTCAGAAACAAATCCATGCGATTCTCGATAATCGCGCTGATCTGCAGTTGCTCTGATACAATCGGCGCTGATGAGAATGACGATGAAGAAGATCTTTATATATGTGTTTTTGACGCTGGCTATATTAACCGCGTGCAGTCAACCGGTTCCAGAGCCTGATGCAAAACCGGCAAAAACGGCTACACCTTATCCTAAGACGATCCTCGTTGAGTTAGCCCCGTATCTGCCGAAAGCGCTATCTGAAATGGTTGCATCTTTTGAGCTAATTGAGAGTGCAGACGCGAGTCAAACAGCAGATATCCGTTTAGATGTCGGCGGCCAGGATGCGGATTTTAACTGGGTATATGCGCTGGCTGCGCCATTTTCATATATTGGTGAGGGTGTCTCATCCGCTGACCTGCAGCGTTTTTGGCAGGGTAAAATCCCGGTGGATTTCCCGGCGGATATGCTCTATGTTGATGGCAGCACGGCGGCGGTGTTTGAGAAATTATGGGGTTCCTCTGATGGCAGCACGGTGAGAATTATCGACGCCGATGATCTTCTATCTCGATCGTGGGAAAGCGAAAGAGCGTTCAGCATTCTTCCTTTTGACCAGTTGGAACCGTCATGGCAGGTTTTACCGGTGGATGGTGTTTCGCCAATCAGAAAAGACTTCACGCTTAATCACTATGCCCTGACTGTTCCATTTTCATTTATCGGGAATAGTACTGATTTAACCGTATTGAATTTCCGTTTAGCGGAAGCGCAGGTCCCGATTGGCAGCCTGACCAATCGCTACGCTGACCAGCTGACCACGGTGATCACGACAGGTGTTACCGCACTGGTACGGGGAACGGCTTATATCATGGAAGCGAGCGGGATGACATATCCGGCTATTGATATCGGTGATATTCTGCGTGAAGCGGATATTCTCCATATCAATAATGAGGTTCCTTTTGCTGAAACTTGCCCCAATCCCTTTTCCAACCCCTATAACGACGAAAATATGATTTTTTGCAGCAAGCCGGAATATATTCAATTACTGGAAGCGATTGGCACCGATGTGGTGGAGTTAGCCGGTGACCATTTTTGGAATTGGGGTGAAGCGGCCATGGTTTACACTATTGACCTGTATGCGGATCATGGCTGGCAATATTATGGCGGCGGGAGAAATTATTCTGATGGAGTCGCGCCAGCTCTGTTTGAACACAATGGCAATTATATTGCATTCCTTGGATGCAATGCCAAGCCACCGGGGTACGCGACTGCCAGCGACGATTTTCCAGGCGCAGTCCAGTGTGATCTGGATATAATGGAAGATCAGATCAGCGCGGTCCTTAGCAAAGGATATACGCCGATCTTCACCTTTCAGCATACCGAATATTACGACTACGGCATCAGTCCATCATTGCAGGACGATTTTCAGCGTATCGCGGATGCGGGGGCGGTGATTGTGCAGGGCAGCCAGGCGCATCATGCGCACGCGGTCGAGTTCTATAAAAATGCGTTCATGCATTACGGGCTTGGAAACTTGTTTTTCGATCAGTATTATGAAAGCGCGGCGCAGCGTGAAGCCTTTATTGACCGCCATGTTTTTTACGCGGGAAAGCATATTAGCACAGAGATGATATCTATACAATTTATTGACAACGCGCGTCCACGCTTGATGACCGATGCGGAGCGCGAAGCGCTATTAACCAAAGTATTCACCGCCAGCGGGTGGTAAAAGGAGAGTAATGTCCATATTAGCAGACAGCAGGATACGAGAGTACGCGATTAAAAAGAAAATGATCGATCCATTCGTGGATGGCCAGAAACGCGAAGGGGTCATTTCTTATGGGCTTTCTTCTTATGGTTACGATATTCGCGTCGCTGATAAATTTAAGATCTTTACCAACGTGAATTCCGCGATTGTGGATCCTAAAAATTTTGATAAGGCATCCATGGTTGATTTTAAAGGGGATATCTGCGTTATCCCGCCGAACTCATTTGCGCTGGCAAAAACTGTTGAATATTTTAGAATACCACGTCAGGTTCTCACTATCTGTGTAGGTAAAAGCACGTATGCACGATGCGGGATCATTGTGAACGTGACCCCTTTTGAACCGGAATGGGAAGGGTATGTGACGTTGGAGATATCAAACACAACACCACTTCCAGCGCGCATCTACGCCAATGAGGGCATCGCGCAGGTGCTGTTTTTTGAAGCCGATACCATCTGTGAGATTTCCTATGCCGACCGCAAAGGAAAATATCAGAAGCAGAATGACATTGCATTACCCAAACTGTAAAGAGAGAATGCACCGAGTGAATCACATTCAACTTTGGTCACAGTGTGGGATTTGATTAACCATATCGAATACCGTATATGTATATCTGGTATATAATGGTGTAAATATTAGTACATACTAACAACTATGAATCTTCTCAATGTAGACAATGGAAAATGGGTGCGAGTCAAGAATTTTCGCGGCGGACATGGGATTCAGCGGCGATTAACACAATTAGGGTTTTTACCCGGCAATCGTGTACGCATCATACGATCAGCCCCTTTTCATGGACCGTTGTTGCTTGAGGTTGAGGGAAGAGAAATCGTTCTTGGACGGGGAGTTGCCGCCCATATTATTGTGGAGTACATCTGATGCGTTTTGCTCTGGTCGGACAACCCAATTGCGGAAAAAGTACGCTATTTAACCAGGTGGCAGGATATAAGGCGGAAACCGGCAATTTCTCTGGCACCACAGTCAAATTTAAAGAAACGAAAGTCCGCGTGTTGGGCGATATTATCGAACTGGTTGATTTGCCGGGCACTTATTCTTTATTGGGCACTAATCCAGCGGAGCGTGTTGTGTTGGATTACCTGATTGACAAACGCGTGGATGCCATTATCAATGTGATTGATGCAACTCACCTGGTACAGGGGTTGCTGTTGACCCTTGAACTGATGGAATTGGGTCGGCCGATGGTGCTGGCTATCAACATGATGGATGAAGCAGTCAGGCAGGGCATCTCGGTGGATGGTGAACAATTAGAAAAGCAGCTAGGAATCCCGGTGATGCCCATGATCGCATCGCGCGGGCAGGGCGTTCGGGAAACCTTTCGCAGGGCGTGGCATGCTGCAGAAAGAAAGACGCGTCCCAATCCTATCCCATATAGTGGACAAGTAGAAGATGCGGTTGCGGATATCAAAGACCATCTTGAGCAAAAGATATTTCCCGTCAGCCGCCGGGCGATTGCCATCAAGCTATTGGAAGGGGATCCGGACATCACAAGAAGGGTTCAGGCAGCCGACCAGAAAATAGGAAAGAAGGTCGTGGCATACCTGGACACCCTGTGCCACAGCTCCACACGGCAGGCAGTGTGGATGATCGCCGGGGAGCGGCAAACAGCAGCACGGGATCTTGCCAATAAAGTCTTCAGCCGGGGGGAAGCGCAGCTATCATTACGAGATCGTTTGGATGATTTTTTGCTGCATCCAGTTTTTGGCTATCTATTTCTGGTTGTCATCATGGGATTATTTTTCTGGGCAGTGTACGGCATTGGAAGCTGGCTGGAAGAACCTCTAATCACATTTTTTGATAGATTGACAGTCAATTTGCTGAGCCGATTCGGGCAGGGTGGATTACTTGCGCAACTGATCGCTGGAACGATCCAGGGAATTGCTGGCGGTATCGCGATTGTCTTGCCATACCTTATCCCGTTTCTGGTTGGGTTGGGATTATTAGAGGATGTGGGGTATCTCACGCGCATTGCATTTCTAACCGATGCACTGATGCACCGTATGGGATTGCACGGAAAAGCTATTGTCCCTTTCATCCTTGGATATGGCTGTAGTGTACCAGCGATTATGTCCACCCGTATTATGGAAGATAAGCGTGACCGCTTTCTGAGTGCGGCATTGGTCACAATGATCCCGTGTGCCGCACGCTTATCGGTGATCTTTGGGTTAGTCTCTTTTTATCTTGGCCCATGGGCAGCATTGGGGATCTATTTCTTCAATCTCTTCATTATTGCGATTGTTGCGAAGATCCTGACGCGCTTTATGCCGGAAGATTCCCCCGGGTTGATTTTAGAAATGCCTGTCTACCGAATACCCACACTGCAAACGGTTACCGCGAAGGCATGGTTTCGCATTCGTGAGTTTGTGGTGGAAGCATGGCCGTTATTGATTGCCGGCAGTGTGCTATTAGCACTCCTGAATTATTATTCCATCACCCCTTATTTAGATCTCGCATTTCGGCCGATCACATGGCTGCTGGGTTTACCTTCACAGGTTGGAACACCATTAATTTTTGGCGTATTCCGAAAGGAATTATCCATGGTGATGCTGGCCCAGGCATTAGGAACCACTAATTTTGACACGGTTCTCAGCGCGCAGCAGATGATGGTTTTTACGATATTCGTGGTATTTTATATCCCCTGCATATCCACGATTGTCATTATAAAGAATGAGCTGGGCGCAAAACGTATGGGTTTCATCATCGGGTTATCTTTGCTGGTTGCAGTTGTGGCAGCACTGATCACCAGAGCGGTTTTAGTGCTACTGTAAAATCATCAGAGGGGCGCTTATTTTATGAAAGTGAAATAAGCGATCAACCCGAGGGATAATATGCTCAATGCGTATACGTATATTTTTGCTTTTCTTTGTCTCATTGATCTTCCTATGCGAATGAATATCTTTCTGAATAGATTTGATCATGCGCGTAGCCGAAAGCTAGTAATTCCTTTTCAACCGCGTTCATCATCGGCGCCGGTCCGCAAAGAAACACAGCGGTGCCATTCGCGATCCAATCAGCCGGTGTATGCTTTCGGAGGACATCTCGATTGAGGAATCCGGATTCGCCATTCCATGGGGCGGGAGGATTTTCGATTGTGTAGGTCGTTTTCAGATTGAGTTTATTTTCCAGTGCTTTAACTTCTTCCTTGAAAGTGACAGTTTCCCATTCACGGTTACAGTACAACAATAGGATAGGGCGTTTGTCACCCCGATCTGCCATCGTGCGCAGCATGCTCATGATGGGTGTCACACCGATCCCGCCAGGAATGAACACCAATCGTTCTGCTTCAGGATGGCGATCCAGGTTAAAGGATCCAAACGGGCCATCAACATAGACACGATCGCCGGCTTTCAGGGACTGAATTTTTTGGCTGAACGGACCCAGGTTCTTGATAGACATTTGAAAACTGGTTGTGTCTTCCGCACTGGAGGCAATCGAGAAGGGATGTTCTGTATCAGAGAATGGTGTTTTCCAGGCGGTTAACCATGCGAATTGCCCGGGTTTGAATTGAAATCCCTGATGGCCGTCAGGCGCGATTGTTAATGTGAAAACATCCCCGGCTTCTTTTTGAGTGGTTTGAACGCGGTACGCATGTTTGATCAATCGGAACGGATAGATGATGCGCGTGTACGACAGCATAGCAACAAGCAGCACCGAGTAGGCAATCCAGAGCACCTGTTTCCAGGGCAGATTGACGTAATTGCCAACCAGGAAGATATGGGCCAACGCGGCAGCGATCATCAAAGTGGCGCTGACACCGTGCCAGAATTTCCAAAATTTATAGGGAATTTTTAACTGCGGGCGGTATTCCGACATCACCACCACACCGATTAATAATACTACCGCGGTTACACCAAAGCGTGCTCGCCAGGGTGCTGTGAAAAGATTCAATAAACGTAAATACCGGCTGTCAAGCAGAAATAACAGGATTGGATGGGCAAAAACCATCAGGAAGGCAGCGATTCCGATCTGGCGGTGATAGTGATACACCAGGTCTGTACCAAAAGGTTTATTCAATAGTTTGATTCGGGCAGTGTTCACAAACTGGAATGTCATCATTGATAAACCAATGAACCCCAGACCAACAGAGACATCCAGGGTTGCCAGACGCCCTTCCTTTTTTGGACCAAGGATCAGAATGATCAGCGGGGCGGTAATCAGCAAGGCATTAATGAGCATAAAAACAATGGCTAATGGTTTATTTTTTTTCAAGTTGACCTCAATTTCAATATAGTTGATTGTATAACCTGAATTTTTATCGATTTATAGTAATTTTATTAGATTTTCTGCTTCCTGATAATTTGTGAATTGCTTTTCAGCCTGATGGAAGGCGGATGTATGGGCGTATCGCCTCCCATTGCGGTGTTCAATACCGAAGTGCTGGTGCAGCATCTCATGATAGAGGATGTAATTGATCAGAGTAAGCGGTGTTGCGCTGGAATCAAGCTTTTTGTTAATAGCGATTGTATGAATATCCGGATGGTAATAACCTAACCGTCTTTTAGCGCGCGAACTGCTCCAAACCAATCGCGGTTGCGAAAGTGAGGCCCTAAAATATGTTCGATTCAAATCAGAAAATAACTGCTTGAGGTCATAGTGATTTCCGCCGCAGGTAAGCTGGTTTGCGATCGGCTCCCCACGAATGCCAGCAGTCATCGAAATATAATCCCCGGAAGCGGTGTATGCCCTGACCGCTTGTACTGCTTTTCCTTTTCTTTTGGCATATGCCGCAGTGACGATCTGTCGTTTTATTTTAATGGGTGCCGTAATGAACGCTTCATGCACCAACAAAATGGTTTGGTCACGGTCTGTTTTTCGCTGATAGAGATACCCGGAATAATTAATTTTTAATAGGGACTGGCTGTTATCTATAAGATGGTACTTTTTGATCTCTCTCAGGATGTGTATGAAATCTTCCAATCCGGCTGAATGCATATACAGATTAGTGGGGTTAACCATAAAGCGCAGCCAGAGATAGACCCGAAAAGAAGGCGTTGCCAGATCCGCAGCTGTTCCGCCATGTTTCGCACATAATTGGTCAACACGGTCCTTTTGATTGCGGATCATGATTGTAATGCTGGACAGGTCGTTTTCTTGTTGGTGCTGATCCTTATTCAATACGTGATGGAATAATGCCTGGTGGATTGTATCAGTGGTTTTTCTGAGATTTCTGATCTGCAGCATGTTTTCCTCATTGTTGGTGTTATTATCTATGAGATTATACGGTAAAGTCATGAAAGATCGATTCAAGAACATTCGCCTGGTGGTTTCCGATATTGATGGCACGCTGTTAACTGCTGATAATGCGCTGCATGAAGGGTCTGCCGCTGCAATCCAGGCTGTTCGTCAAAAACCCCGATGTGATTTTACGCTCAGCACCGGGCGGTCTTTTCGCCTTTCAAACCCATTGATGGGTTTGTTGGAGATTCAATTGCCTTTTATCTTCTCTGGCGGGGCGATTTATGACCCGTCAATGGATGCGGTTTTGACAGATCATTTTATTGGAACAGAAACAGTGGATGCTATTCGGCATTTTGCCCGGGAACGGCAGCTCGGTTTGATGGCGCATACGAGCAATTGTATACTGTGTATGCTCAACGATAGTGATTGGCGCCGTATTGCCGATATTGAATGGATCAAAGGAAAAAGAACAGACCACGCTAAACGAGTCGATTCAATCCTGGCGGATAAAGAACCACCGATCATTCGTTTGGATATTTTCTCAGAAGATCAGCCATTAGCGGCGGCTTATCTCCAAATTTGCCATAAATTTCCGCAATTGCATGCTGTGGAGATGACACGCTCAATTGAACTCACTCCTGTTGGCGTGAACAAGGGAAGCGCGTTGAAGCAATTGGCGCAGATACTGCATGTGGAACTGGAAAGTGTTATGGCGATTGGAGATAGTTTGAATGACCTCGCTTTATTGGAACAGGCGGGCATTGGGATAGCGATGGCGACAGCACCGGACGCATTGAAAACCGTTGCGGACATCGTTGTGCCGCCATCCGATCAGGGAGGGTTTGCGGATGCACTCAATTTAATATCATATTTTTCAAATAACTGACCTGTACAAAAATACCAAATCAGAGTAATATACTCGCGAATTGGCACAATGGGTCGCGTGTCAGGCATATACGAGAGACGTTTAATGAGGAGAATAATAACCGGGGAATATGTCTGGGTTTTGCATCAATTGTTTATAGATAAGAAGGAGAAAAACAAATGCAAAAAGCGGAATGTCCGCAATGTGGCAAACTCGTTGCCGTTGGATCACATCCCACAATGGGAAAACCTGTGGAATGTGAAGAATGCGGTGCCGAGCTCGAAATCGTCTGGCTGGATCCTCTTGAATTAGATTGGCAAATTTTCGATGAGGATATGGACGATTTCGATGATTTTGATGATGACGATATGTAAATTAACTAATACCTAACAAAAAATGGTTGGTTTATCCCAACCATTTTTTTTGGGGTTTCCCATCGAACCTCTGGAAATTTCCGCAACCTATTCAAATCAAATCCCTGAATAAAAAAAGAAGCCATTCATTATCGAATGGCTTCCGGCAGGCGATTATTCTAAATAAAGATGGTGGCGTTGGAATCATCAGAAGCATGGATGAATGTGGCTACACCAACGGTTTCGATCCCGTCGATAAGCTCATCACGCTGAATACCCATCAGGTCCATTGACATCTGGCAGGCCTGGATTGTGACGCCATTATCCATTGCGCTCTGGATCAATTCTTCCAGCGAGCTGACATTTTTCTTTTTCATAATACCCTTGATCATGGCGGTACCCATTCCGGCCATATGCATTTTCGAAAGGGTGAGCTTCTTTGATCCGCGCGGCATCATGAACCCAAACATCTTTTCGATCAATGTTTTATTGACTTTGGGTGGGTTATCCTTGCGCAGAATGTTCAGTCCCCAGAAAGTAAAGAACATGGTGACTTTGTGGCCCATTGAAGCGGCACCGTTGGCGATGATGAAACCTGCGATGGCTTTGTCCAGGTCGCCGGAAAAGATAACCATTGTTTTATCCTGTGTGATGGTGCTCTTGCTTTCTTCCGGTTTCTTCGCGGCGCTCTTTTGAATTTTTGCGGTGATCACACCTGCCTCCGAGTCAAGCGATAATAGTTTATTTCCGGTACGGTCTGCCCAGGCACCCACATCGCTGCTGAATCCAAAATCTGTCGCTTTGACGGTTACCACATCGCCGACATCAATTTCTTTCACTTTGTTATACAGCTTGAGGATCGGCCCGGGGCATTGCAGGCCGCAGGCATCAACTTCGAATTGGTTGCTTTCCTGCATATTGTATGGCATGGTCTCTGTGATCTCCTCACGGCTGCTGATGGAGACATGCTCAAAGGTATCAAAGTTAGCCTGAGGGCAAACGGCATGTGAATAGGTTTTATAACCGCCATTCAGGTTTACAGCTTTAAACCCCATCTGTGTCAGGATACGCGCCGCAAAATATCCACGCTGTCCAACCTGGCAATACACTATGATCTTTTTGCTGCGCGGTAATTCTTTGGAACGTTGCCGCAGTTCGCTGAGCGGGATGTTGATGGCGCCTTCAATGGAACCGATCGACAATTCCTCCGGGTCGCGGACGTCGAGAATGACGGTTGTGGAACGATCTAACCCATCAACATCATTCCAATCTATCGTATCAAGGTCGTCTCGCAGCATATTGCCCGCAACAAACCCGATAATATTGATCGGGTCCCGTGCTGAACCAAAGGGCGGCGCGTATCCAAGCTCCAGATCTTCCAGATCGTAAACACTTAATCCGCCTTTGATAGCTGTCGCGATCACATCAATCCGTTTATCCGCGCCTTCGAGCCCGACGATCTGTGCACCGTAGATTTTTCCATCTGGTGCGAATAGCAGTTTGAATGCCATCGGTGATGCTGCCGGATAATAGCCAGCGTGGTTCGAAGCGTGGATGATAGCATTCCGATGCGGTAATCCTAATTGTTCCAGTTGTTTAGTGTTCAGGCCTGTGCTGGCGACTGTTAAATCGAATACTTTAACGATAGAAGTACCCTGCACACCGCTGAATGACACATTATGCCCGGTGATATGATCAGCAACGATGCGTGCCTGCTTGCTGGCTGGTCCAGCCAGAGGAAGGTTTACCTCTTTACCGCTGATGATATTCTTTACTGCAACCGCATCACCAATCGCATAAATATCGGGATTATTGGTCTGCATGTGCTCGTTGACTTCAAAGGCGCCTCGGGCACCTAATTTTAAACCGGCACTTTCCGCCAGAGATGTTTCCGGCTGGACACCGACAGAGAGGATCACCATGTCAGTATCCACGCTCTTTCCGCTTTGCAATGTGACCCGCATAGCATTGTTCTGTTTGATCGCGCTGATACCATCGCCGAGAGCCAGGCGGACGTGCTTAAAATCGAGGTGCTGGTGCACCATCGCTGCCATTTCATAATCAATCGGTGCCATGACCTGATTCAGCATTTCGATCACGGTCACTTCGATGCCGCGATGATTCAGGTTTTCCGCTAATTCCAATCCAATGAAGCCGCCGCCGACAACCACTGCGCGCGGTGGATTCTTGTCATCCAAGAAATCACGGATCTTGTCCATATCAGGAATATTGCGCAGGGTAAAAACACCGGGCAGATGCATACCTTCTAATGGCGGAATGATGGGTGATGCGCCGGGTGATAAAACCAGCTTATCATATTTTTCTTGATATTCACGTCCACTTGATAAATCGCGGATCATAACGGTCTTCTTTTTGCTGTCAATATCGATCGCTTCATGCCGAACACGCGCGTCGATATTGAAAGTGGCGCGTAATTTATCCGGTGTGACAACCAGCAATTTATCCCGTTCCGGGATCACATCTCCGATGTGATAGGGCAGGCCGCAATTTGCGAAGGATATATATTCTCCGCGCTCGATGATAATGATTTCAGCATTTTCATCCATCCTTCGAAGACGTGTTGCTGTACTTGCTCCGCCGGCAACACCACCAATAATGACTATTTTCATTTTTTATAGCTCCTTTAAATTATTTCGACTGTGTGATCGCTGCTTCCGATCGTATTTGATCGTTTAGAAGCTCCCGAAGCAGATCAAGAGCATCTATGATGCGGTGGTCTTTCAATGAATACCGAATTGAGGTACCCTCGCGTTCAGTTTCTACCAGATTTCGCTCTCTCAGCACACGCAGATGGCGTGAGATCGTTGACTGCGGTGTTTCGAGAGTGTCCGCGATTTCATTGACAAACAGGGGGCGGTCTGACAGCAGATAGAGCACCATGATGCGGGTTGAATCGCTTAAAGCGGAACAAACGCGGTCATGCAGCAGGTTAATCTCCAGTTCCAGGTTGGTATCTTTCATTTACACTTTACTATATGCGGATAAACGGATATATATTATCACGAAATGAATAAATAGAATGAGCGATAGATTTTTGTCAATTTTCGCGCCTGCCATCGACGCACCGCAATCTAACAAAATTTAGTCTATGGCGGATGGTTTGATCATGAGAAACTGCTATGCTTTACTGCCGATTTTCAAAAGTCAACAATGAAGGTACGCACGCTGAGAGAGATTTCCGGGATAAAGACTATAGGCGCCTGGGCTGCACAACTTAGCTGCTTTAATGATAACTATGATTGGCAGGTGCCTTAGAAATAAAGGTGCTTAACGGTCAATCCATTATTGATTAATTCCTTTAGTGCATCCACTCCAATTTCGAGGTGCATATCCAGGAATTCCTGGGTGACTTTCTTATCGCTTTCAGCTGTTTTAATTCCTTCTGGTGTCATCGGTTGGTCAGAAATGAGCAGCAGCGCGCCGGTGGGGATCTCGTTATAGAATCCTGTTGAGAATAATGTCGCGGTTTCCATGTCCACCGCCATGGCGCGAATTTGCCGCAGATAGTTTTTGAATTTCCTGTCATGCTCCCACACCCGGCGATTGGTCGTGTAAACTGTTCCGGTCCAATAGTCGCGGTCGTGGTTGCGGATAGTGGTGGAGATGGCTTTCTGCAAATTGAAAGCGGGAAGGGCAGGGACCTCCGGCGGGAAATAATCGTTGGACGTTCCCTCACCGCGAATAGCAGCGATCGGCAGGATCAGATCACCGATGTCATTCTTCTTTTTTAAACCACCGCATTTTCCCAGGAATAAAGCCGCTTTCGGATGGATTGCGCTCAGCAAATCCATGACCGTTGCCGCGTTAGCACTGCCCATTCCAAAATTGATGATGGTAATTCCTTCAGCGGTTGCATTAGGAAATGGCTTTGTCCGCCCGCGGATGGGTGCCTGGTACCATGTTGAGAACATGTTCAAATAATCCTTAAAATTGACCAGCAGGACATATTCACCAAACGCATCCAATGGTGTATCGGTATAGCGCGGCAGCCAGTTTTTAACAATTTCAGATTTATTTTCCATGATTGTTCCCTTTTTTTGGATCTTCGGATTGGGTTTACTATATCAGATAGTACCAGGGGTTGAATATGATATTATTGCATTCCTTAAAAATAATGGATCCATAGAAAGGTGATGAAATGAATAAGATTCCCACTCCACATATTGAAGCGATCTCCAAAGATGAGATTGCCCGTATTGTATTGATGCCGGGTGATCCGCTGCGCGCGAAAAAGATCGCTGAGACTTATTTAGAAGATAGTACCCGGTTCAACCAGGTGCGTGGTATGCTCGGTTTCACCGGAACATATATAGGAAAAAAAGTGAGCGTAATGGGTTCTGGTATGGGATTTGGCAGCGTGGGCATCTATTCTTATGAGTTGTATAAGTTTTATGATGTCGATATCATCATCCGCATTGGTTCATGCGGTGCTGCCCGTCCGGATCTGAATATCATGGATATTATTCTGGCTGATAAAGCATTTTCGAAAGAAACCTTTGCGGTAGATGCGCACGGCATGACCGAAGAGCTGATCGAAGGAAGCAAACGAGTATCTGACGTGATCAAGAAAACGGCCAAAGAAAACGATATTAAGATACACGAGGGAAATATCAGCTCGGGGAATGTCTTCTATGCCACCTCCCGTGGAGAGGATTGGAAAGCGGCGAGAGAGCAATATGATGTCATCGCAGGTGAGATGGAATCGTTTGCCCTGTTTGCTAATGCGAAAGCACTGGGTAAAGAAGCTGCCTGCCTGCTGACCGTTTCGGATAGCGATTTCAAAGAAAAACAGTATCTATCAGCCGAGGCACGGCAGAACGCGTTTGATGAGATGATGCGGCTGGCGTTGAGCGCTGCGTATCAATTAATTGCTTGATTTGAAACTTTCAATTTCACAATGCATCGACAAATCCTGAAATAGGTCGATCATTTTTTTCCTGCTGATGTTTATTATTTGTTGGCAAATCGGAAATCCATCCCGGTCGGTTCCT